>Ga0172379_10000803_pt1 | contig 72970 bp, 73 predicted proteins | sample GrowelOW334metaG_FD_119756 | JGI IMG/M metagenome (GOLD analysis project Ga0172379, IMG submission 119756) | Groundwater microbial communities from an aquifer near a municipal landfill in Southern Ontario, Canada - Groundwater well OW334 metaG | ecosystem: Environmental > Aquatic > Deep...
CGATGCCGATGAAGTCATAAAAAAATGTACTGAAAAAGGTATGACTTTGAATGTAGTCGGTTCACAAATCACTACTAGCACTCGCGCGGTTGAAATGGCCGACAAATTTCCAAATATTTACGCCACTATTGGATTACACCCAGTGCATCTTTTTCCTACTCATGTAGATGAATCGGAAGGGTCTTTTGATTCTCGTCAAGAAAATTTTGATTACGAGGCCTACAAAAAATTGGCACAAAATAAAAAGGTAATTGCGATAGGGGAATGTGGATTGGAGTTATTTCATCTGCCCGAAGGATTCTCCCAAGAAGAAGTACTGGCCAAACAGACTGAAACATTTTTATTACAATATAAACTCGCCCAGGAATTAGACTTGGCTATTGTGATTCATGTCCGCGATGCTCATCCACAAATGATCGCCCTGCTCAAAACCTTGCCATCACCAATTCGCGGTGTGATTCATTGTTACACCGGCAATTGGGAATACGTTCAAGAATATCTCAAACTTGGTTTTTATTTGGGCTTTACCGGTCCAGTAACATTCCCAGCCAAAAAAACCAACCCACAACCACAAATTGATTTATTGGAAGTAGTGAAAAATATTCCACTAGATAAAGTAGTAGTAGAAACAGACGCTCCATATCTCGCCCCCCAGGCCTATCGCGGCGAACGCTGTGAACCATGGATGGTATTTGAGGTAGCCAAAAAGATTGCGGAGATAAAAAATATGGGATTGGAAGAAATAGATCGTATTACCACAGATAACGCCAATCGTCTATTTAGATTGCCTTAAATTAGCACAACAAAATATCCCCAAGTTAATTTTAAAAGGGACTTGACCAAACTCTCAAAATTTAGTAAAATAGTGCCGCTTACAAATATGGCTGAAATTAGCCCCAAACCATCTACAAACATTGAACGCAAGTATTATATATTTGCACTAAAGATTGCCGGTGATTTCGGCGTGACTATTGCGGCACCGGTCGTGATTTTCGCCTTGATTGGGCAAAAAATGGATGAAAGCTATGGGACTAGGCCACTATATCTCGTCATCGGTATGGCCATCGCGGCAGTATTTACCGGCCTATTGATTTACAAAAAAGCCAAAAAATACGGTCAACAATTTCAAGATCTGGATAAACAAAAATAATCATTATGATTCACATCCCTACATTAGCACCTGAAACCGTCTTCCATATAGGACAGTTCCCAGTCACCAACACCATGATCAATGTTTGGATTGCTCTAGTGATTTTCTTAATCATCGGCATCTTTATAAAAAAACAAATTTCATTTCGCCCAGGCAAATTCCAAAACGGTTTTGAATACATCTTGGAACTATTGATGGGATATTTTGACCAAGTCACAGGGGACCGAAAAAAGACCATGCGCTTTATGCCTATAGTCGGATCGGTCTTCTTTTTTATTTTACTATCAAATTGGCTCGGTTTGTTACCCGGCACCGGCAGTATTACCTACAAACACATTATGGTTTTGCGTCCAGCCGCCTCTGATTTGAATTTGACCGTGGCTATGGCTTTGGTGGCGGTAATTTCATCTCATCTTTTTGGTTTGATATCTGTTGGTATATTTACACACTTAAATAAGTTCATTCAAATAGGCACCTTTATTAAAAGTTTGAAAAAAGGACCGATTGCTATCATGACCGCAATTATCGAGTTGGGTGTCGGTTTGATTGAAATTATTTCTGAAATGGCCAAGGTCTTATCCCTGTCTCTTCGTTTGTTTGGCAATATTTTCGCTGGTGAAGTTTTGATCTCCGTAATTAGCGGATTGATAAGCGTGCTTGTGCCTACACCATTTATGTTGCTGGAAGTTTTGGTTGGTTTGATTCAGGCAAGTGTATTTACAATGTTGACCTTGGTGTATATGACTGTTTTGACCGCCGAAGTGCACGAAGCACATTAATTTTATTTATTAATTTATTTAGATATTGAAAATACGCGGAGGATACTTTCCCAAAAGCAGTCCAGCGTCATCGACAATATCATAAAAGGAAAAATATGGAACACGAATCAGTATTGGCCTTGGCCAAAGGTTTAACAATGGCATTGGGTGGTATGTTTCCTGCATTGGCTATCGGTTTAATCGTTGCCAAAGCTATGGAAGCAATCGGACGCAATCCAGAATCAGCCGGCAAATCATTTGTACCTATGTTGTTAGGTGCAGCTTTTGCTGAAGCTATCGCTATCTACTCTCTAGTGGTAGTATTTACATTGAAATAGTTCAATTTGTCCGATCACTGTCATCCTCGCGAAAGCGGGGATCCAGTCAATGGTCGGACAGCTTTGAAAAATTTCTAAAAAATGAATATGAATTTTATTGATATCGCAATGGCCAGTGAAGCACCGGCCGAAAAAACAACACACACAACCGAAGGAGCCGCTACTTCCGAAAGTCCATTGGCTGGTTTGGGTATAAATGGCACATTATTTGTCGCCCAACTTGTCAACTTTACTTTAGTGGCATTGGTGTTGTGGTTTTTAATTTTGAAACCATTGACCAAAAAGATGTCTGAACGCCAGAAAATGATTGACGACAGCATAGACAACGCGAAAAAAATTCAAGACAACTTGAATAAAAGTGAAAAAGATTATCAGACCAAAGTAGATCAAGCCAAAGTGGAAGCCAACAAAATCATGGACAAAGCTGTGACATCTGCACAGGTTGCTGCTGTAGAAACCAAAGAAAATGCCAAAAAAGAAATTGAGACTTTGGTAGTACAGGCTAGAAAGAGTATCAAAAACGAAAAAGAAACCATGAAAACCGAACTAAAAGAAGAAACTGCCAATTTTATTGTGTTAGCATTACAAAAAATATTGGTAGAAAAAATGGATTCTGCAAGTGACAAAAAAATGATTGAAGAAGTTTTGGAAAAATTAAAATAGTTTATGGCCAAGAATACGCCCAAACAATACGCGGTGGCGCTTTACGAAATCACAGAGAAATTATCAGGCGCCAAATTAAGCGAAGCTCTCAAAGAGTTCGTGACTTTGGTAATTCGTGAACACAAAACCAAACAATTTGATAAAATAATCAAAGAATTTGAAAGTTACGCCAAAAAGAAAGAAGGAATAGTAGAGATAGACATTGTGTCCGCTCGCGAATTAGATCAAAAACTTTTAAATAAAATCATGCACGTCTTTGGCAAAAATGTAGAAGCGGAAGTAACGGTGGATGAAAGTATTTTAGGCGGTATCAAGATTAAAACAGAAGATAAAATATTAGACGGCAGTCTCAAAACCCAATTATTAAAACTAAAAGAATCAATAATCTAAAAAATATGTCCATAAATTCCATTGTCGAAGAACTGAAAAAAAATATTTCTGCTTTTGAAAAACAAGTAGAGGTAGAAGAAGTAGGTACTGTACTTGAAGTAGGCGACGGCATCGCTCGTCTTTCTGGTTTGAGTAAATGTCAGGCCAACGAAATGTTGGAGTTCCCAGGTGGGACTTTTGGCGTGGCTTTGAACTTGGAAGAAGAAACCGTCGGTGCGGTATTACTAGGTGAATTTAAACATATCAAAGAAGGGGACACTGTGAAGCGCACTGGCCGTATTTTGTCTGTACCAGTGGGCGATCAGATGATCGGCCGTGTAGTGAATCCACTAGGTCAATTTATCGACGGTGGTGCCGAAACAAAAGCCAAACAATTTTATCCTATTGAAAAAATCGCTCCAGGTGTAATGAGTCGCCAACCAGTATCACAACCAGTACAAACTGGTATCAAAGCAATTGATGCCATGATTCCAATCGGTCGTGGTCAACGCGAGTTAATCATCGGTGATCGACAAACTGGTAAAACTGCTATCGCAATCGATGCCATCATCAACCAAAAAGGACAAGACATGATCTGCGTATATGTAGCTATCGGTCAAAAAGAATCAAAGGTAGCTCGTATCGTGGCCAAACTCAAAGAATCCGGCGCAATGGATTATACTATCGTCGTAGTCGCTGGCGCTTCTGCTCCGGCCGCTCTTTCATACATTGCTCCATATTCTGGTGTTGCTATGGCTGAATACTTTATGGATCAAGGCAAAGATGTGTTGTGTGTATACGACGATCTTTCCAAACAAGCTTGGGCTTATCGTGAAATTTCACTCTTACTTCGCCGTCCACCAGGTCGTGAAGCTTATCCTGGTGATGTTTTCTATCTACATTCTCGTTTGCTTGAACGCGCTTGCCGCCGCAACAAAGAAGCCGGTGGTGGATCTATTACTGCTTTGCCAATTATTGAAACTCAGGCATCTGATGTGACTGCCTATATCCCAACCAATGTAATTTCTATTACCGATGGTCAGATTTTCTTGGAAACAGATTTATTCTTCCGAGGTATTCGCCCAGCTTTGAATGTAGGTATCTCTGTATCTCGTGTAGGTGGTGCCGCTCAAACCAAACCAATGAAGAAAGTGGCCGGTAAATTAAAATTGGCTATGGCACAGTTTCGTGAACTTGAGGCCTTCTCCCAATTTTCTTCCGATCTTGATCCAGAAACAAGAAAACAAATTGATTTGGGTCAACGCTTGGTAGAAGTTTTGAAACAACCTCAATTCAAACCAATGGCTGTGGCCAATCAGGTAGCTATTATATATGCTGTACAAAATGGTTTTGCCAATCATGTGGCCCCAAAAGAAATGGTCACTTGGGAAGGTAAGTTCCATGATTTCATGAACAAATCCAAATCAGCTGTATTGGAAAAAATAACTGCTGGCACTTGGGATGAAACAGTTGAAACAGAATTAAAAGAAGCTATTACCGAATTCAACAAAATATAAGTATGGGAGTAAATACCAAAGCAATTAAACGCCGAATCAAATCGGTCAGCAGTACCAAAAAAATCACGAAAGCGATGGAAATGGTAGCGGCTGCAAAAATGCGCAAGGCAGTAGACACTGCTTTGAAAACTCGCACCTACGCCAAATTGGCTTGGGATATTTTGGTTGATTTGAGCAAAACCCAAAAATCTGAAATTGCGTTATTGAAAACCAGACGCGTGAAAAAAGTGCTTTTGATTTTAATCACTTCCAATCGCGGATTGTGTGGTAGTTTCAATTCCAATATTATAAAAAAGACAGCCATTCAGATGAATAATCCAAAAAACCTAAGTCGCCAACGCATTGAAGGTAAAGACCTAGAAACCGAAGGACCCGTACTAGTAGATGTATTGGGACTAGGAAAAAAAGGCGCAGAATTTTCCAAAAAAATGGGCTACAATCTCATCGCCTCCTTTACCGATATCTCCGACACTCCAGGTTTGAAAGATATTTTACCGATATGTAAAATGGCGATTGATGAATATGCCAACAAAAATTACGATAAAGTAGTCGTAGCTTATACCGATTTCAAATCCGCTATCAATCAAGTGCCAAAAATCAGACAGGTATTACCAATCTCCGAAATTGATTTGGAAAAAATGATGGGGGATATCGGAGAAGAGGATTTACAAAAAGAAAAGACCAAGATTGTAGCCGATACCAAAGTGGGAGATTATTTATTTGAACCAGGCAGAGACGAAGTGCTTGAAATCATTTTACCTCGTCTAGTAGAATCACAAGTTTTGCAAGCCGCACTAGAATCCGCTGCTTCCGAACACAGCTCCCGAATGGTCGCGATGCGTAGTGCCTCTGATGCTGCTGTCGAAATGATTGATGAACTAAATTTAAATTTCAACAAAGCTCGTCAAGCTGGCATCACGCAAGAAATTGCGGAAATCGCCGGTGGCGCCGCCGCGTTGGAATAAATATAAATTTTTATTAATGAACAACAATATGACAAAAAAATTAGTTTGGTTCGTCGTCAATTCGCTTATCTCATATATATTATTAAACGCGATCATGGGCCTTATAATATTCAACCCTTTATCGTTAATCTTAAAAAATATTTGGCAAATACAATTATTAATGTCTTTAATTGTGTTTGTGTCCCTTTTTGTGTCGCTTTTCTTTATAGTAAAAAGTTCAAAAGAATCACCAGAGTTAAAAACAAAGGGCGTTCTATATACTTGTATTGCAGCTAGTATTTTACGTATTTCAGGATTAGCTGGAGCAAAGAATACCGCAGAAATTGCAGGAATGATAATTAGTATAGCTCTGTTTTATTTAGTGTACATATTAATTACAAAAAAAATTAAAACAACCGTCCAAGTTCAAAAATAATATTCAATCATGGTTCTAATGTATGGATAATCCATTTAATAAAAAAGTATTTCTAATCGGACTTGTCGTATTCTTTATTGTGGCAATAATAACTGAAATATGGCAAAATTCAACTGGATATATATTTGATAATGCTCCATGGTTCCAAAGATTTATAGTTAAACCAATAGGGGAAGCAATAGGGCTTTGTATCATTATTTGGGTCTGGCCTAAAAGAAAAAAAGAGAAAAAATTTGAAACATTAAATGATAATAAAAAGTAATATGAACAAAGGAAAAATATCACAGATTATCGGCGTGGTTATCGATGTAAAATTTGATGACAAATTGCCAGAAATTTTCAATGCTCTGGAAGTCACCAAACCGGACGGAGAAAAATTGGTATTGGAAGTACAACAGCACAGAGGCGCTGGAGTAGTGCGTACCATCGCTATGAGTACCACCGATGGTCTCGAACGCGGTATGGATGTAGTAGACACTGGTATCGCCATTTCTGTTCCAGTAGGTCCAGGCACACTTGGCCGTATGTTTAATGTAGTAGGCGAAACTATCGACGGCAAAGGCGCTAGCAAAACTACCAAAACTCTCCCAATTCACCGCAAAGCTCCAACTTTCAAAGAACAATCCACCGCTACTGAAATCCTAGAAACTGGTATCAAAGTAGTAGATTTGATCTGCCCATTTTTAAAAGGTGGCAAGATCGGTTTATTCGGTGGTGCCGGTGTAGGCAAGACCGTAGTTATCCAAGAATTAATCCGCAACATCGCTCAAGAACACGGTGGTTATTCCATGTTTGCCGGTGTAGGTGAGCGTACTCGTGAAGGTAATGACCTTTATCGTGAAATGGAAGAGTCCGGCGTACTGGACAAGACCGCTCTAGTGTTTGGCCAGATGAATGAACCACCAGGTGCCCGTGCTCGTGTAGCTTTGACCGCTCTGACCATGGCCGAATATTTCCGTGATGAAGAAGGCAAAGATTTACTATTATTCGTAGACAACATTTTCCGTTTCACACAGGCCGGCTCCGAAGTATCCGCATTGCTTGGTCGTATGCCATCCGCTGTAGGTTATCAGCCAACTTTGGCCTCTGAGATGGGTGCTTTGCAAGAGCGTATTACTTCTACCTCAAAAGGTTCTATCACTTCTGTACAGGCCGTATATGTGCCTGCCGACGATCTTACCGATCCAGCTCCAGCGACCACTTTCGCTCACTTGGATTCCACAGTAGTTTTGAACCGCTCACTATCTGAACTTGGTATTTACCCAGCTGTAGATCCACTAGATTCTTCTTCCACCATTTTGGATCCAAATATCGTCGGTGAAGAACATTATCGCACTGCTTTGGATGTACAAAAGATTTTACAACGCTACAAAGATTTACAAGATATTATCGCCATCTTGGGTATGGAAGAATTGTCCGATGAAGATAAACTTTTGGTAACTCGCGCTCGCAAGATCCAAAAATTCTTGTCTCAACCATTTTTCGTAGCTGAAACCTTTACCGGTTCTGAAGGTAAATATGTAAAATTGGCAGACACAGTTCGTGGCTTCCGTGAAATCCTAGATGGTAAGCATGATAACAAAAATGAACAGGCCTTTTATATGAAAGGCAGTATCGATGATGTTAAATAAATTATGCCTATTAAATTTAAAATCGTTACACCAGAAAAGGTCATTTACGAAAATGATCATATCGAACAGGTGACCGCTCCAACCACGACCGGTGAGATTACGATTTTACCAAATCACACACCGCTGATCACTATCCTCAATCCGGGAGAACTGGTGTTCAAAGAAAAAGAAGAACTCCACCACTTTGCCGTGGCCGGAGGATTTCTAGAAGTAAGAGAAAATAATGAGATTGTGATCCTAGCAGACAACGCCGAAAATGTAGATCAGATTGATATTGATCGCGCTCAACTAGCCAAAGAAAGAGCCATCGCGCAGATGTCTGAGATAAAGAATAGGGAAGATGTGGATTATGCTAGAATACAGGCGGTGATTGATAGAGAGACCAATCGTATTCGGTTGGGGAATAAGTATAGAAGGTTGCCGAAAAGTGAATAATGTATTTAAAAGCAATGGTTTTGGGCCATTGTTTTTTAAAGATAGATTTACTCTTATTCTTTTGAATCACCAACAACTATGTACAAAATTAACTTATCAAAAATTAAAGAAATAAAAATACTAAAAAACTTTAAAATTGGTTGGCATAGCTTAAATTTTTTTGAAAGATCCCAAATAATTTTAATGATAATACTAAGTCTCTGCGCTAGTTTTATATCATTAAAACAAACAGACATAAACAATCGACTGCTTCTATTAGAAGAAAAAAAGACAGAACCTATACTAAGTGTTGAAATAGGTGAATATAGCAAACCAACAACAAGCACGATACTTATAAATCCAATTTTATACAACGCTGGATCTGTCCCTGTTAGTATAATAGGGACAGGATTTCATGTGTATGAAGAAAATACAATGAAAAATATATTTAGTCTCACTTATGGTCGAGGATTGGCGGGAGAAAAAATTGGACCAGGTAGTAGCAAATCTTTACCATATGAAATCACTGCTTCTAAAGAAATTTTTTCATTGTATAGATTCGACATTATTTATAAAAATGAATCTAATAACAAAGAAAAGTGCGAAACTATTATTTTATCAAAAGGAGATAAAAACTTTTTTCAAATAAATAAAACAGTTGGTTGCCCTAAAAATATTAGATAGATTAGTCTTGATGCATTTTATATAAAATATTGTTATTTTTTTTATAAAATGATATAATAAATAAGTAAAATATAAAATATGAGATATAGGTTTGAAGAATTATTTCAAAAAAACCCAGATGGATCACTAACTCCCAAGAAAACAATACACATAAATGGGGTTACGTTTGGGTATGGTATTACATTTCAAAGAGGAGTTGCTTTTGGAGGGATCGATTTTTTTAATTTTGAAAATAAAGATATTGAAGCAAACGAGATAGATGGGGTACTTAGTATCAAAGGATTTTACAATTAATTTATGATTGAAAACCAACCAGATATAACACTAGAACAGGCCATAAGAAAAACAAAAGATGCTGGGATAACCTTAAACTTCGACAAAGGTCAAACAGTTGCTGGTGATCTTTTTCAACTTCAACAAGATATTAGAAAAACCAACTCCACCATTGAACATATTAAATGGGTTTTTGGTGCCATTTTAATAGGTTCTGTTTTTGCAACTATAGTTTTACTTGCAGATTATGCAAATTTTGCAAGTACTGCATATATACAATTTAATCAAACAATAGAAGAACAAAATAAAGATCACGAAACAGTTGAATCTATTAAAACTGATATTGAATTTATCAAAAATAATTTAAATAGTTTAAATTCAGGAAAAAAATAACAAAAAAAGATCAATAAAAATTATGAAACTCAAGGAGGTGCCGGCCGTGGATAGGCCTAGAGAAAAACTATCCAAATATGGTCCAGAAAAATTATCAAATAAGGAGTTGCTAGCGATTCTACTCGGTTCAGGAGTAAAAGGAACAAATGTAGTACAGCTGTCAAACAAAATACTCAAGAAGTTTAAAACAGAAAAACTTTCACAAGCTTCATTTGAAGATTTAAAAAATACTTTTGGTTTGGGTCCAGCCAAAGCATGTTTGTTGGTTGCTTGTTTTGAACTCGGTCGTCGTTTTTTAAAAGACAAAAAACACAACTTAATATTATCTCCAAAGGATGTTTGGGAAAATCTCAAAGATATTCGCGATCACAAAAAAGAACATTTTGTGGTTTTTTATTTGGACACCAGAAACCAAGAGATAAAAAGAGAAATAATATCCGTCGGCACACTCAATGCTAACCTCATACATCCACGCGAAGTATTTGAACCAGCCATCATGCACAGTGCAGCACAGCTAATAGTAGCCCACAATCATCCATCGGGAAATCCAGAGCCATCGGAAGAAGATTTAGCCATAACAAAACGACTGGCAGAGGCGGGGAAAATACTTGGGATAGATTTATTAGATCATATCATAATAGCCAAAGAAAGCTTTATCAGTTTGAACGACAGAGGCATTTTGTGATAATATAATCGCTTATTTAAGCGATTATTTTGTTTTGACGAAAGCAAATAAAGAGAGTAAAATATAGGAACTAAATTTCTTAAACTATGTTTGAACAATCATTCAAAAACATTGATAATATCCTCCATACAGATTCTGGTTGTGGAACAGAACTGGATTATGTAGAACAAACCTCTTGGGTTCTTTTTTTGAAATACCTAGATGATTTGGAAGAGACCAAAAGAACTGAATCGGCACTGGCTGGGAAGAAATACGCCTATATTTTGTCTCCCGAATATCGTTGGGACGCATGGGCGTGTCCAAAAAATAGCGAAGGCAAATTAGACCATAACAAAGCACTGGATGGTGACGATCTCTGTGGTTTTGTAAACAACAAACTTTTTCCATATCTTAAAAAATTTAAAGCCGAAGAACCAAATACCATTGAATACAAAATCGGTGAAATTTTTTCTGAATTGAAAAATAAAATCTCTAGCGGATATAAATTGCGAGAAATATTGAACATCGTGGATTTAATGCACTTTCGTTTGTATGAAGAAAAACACGAACTTTCACATCTCTACGAAGCCAAAATAAAGAACATGGGCAACGCCGGACGCAATGGTGGCGAATACTACACGCCACGCCCACTCATCAAAACAATTGTGAAAGTAGTCGATCCAAAGATTGGAGACACTGTTTATGACGGTGCCTGTGGTAGCGCTGGATTTTTGGTTGAAGCGTATAAATATCTAACAGAAAATCAATCCAAACTATCATCAAGCCAGATGGCAACCTTGCAAAACAAAACTTTTTACGGCAAAGAAATAAAATCTCTCGCCTATATCATCGGTATCATGAATATGATCCTGCATGGTATTGAAGCACCAAATATAAAACACACCAATACACTTGCAGAAAACATCAATGATATCCAAGAAAAAGATCGTTACTCCGTAATTCTGGCAAATCCGCCTTTTGGCGCTGGTATCGGCCGTGAAATTCAACAAAACTTTCCAATCAAAACTGGTGAGACCGCTTTTCTTTTTCTCCAGCATTTTATTAAAATTTTAAAAGCTAGAGGCCGAGCAGGTATTGTTATCAAAAATACTTTTCTTTCCAATACGGATAACGCATCGGTTTCATTGCGTAAATTACTTTTAGAAAATTGCAATCTACACACAGTATTAGATTTGCCAGGTGGTGCTTTTCAGGGTGCGGGAGTAAAAACGGTAGTGTTATTTTTTGAGAAGGGTACATCTACAAAAAAAGTTTGGTTTTATCAGCTCAATCTTGAGCGCAATCTTGGAAAAGGCAACCCATTGAACGAAGCAGATTTGGCCGAGTTTGTGGAACTACAAAAGACCACGGCGAACAGCGATAATTCATGGAGTGTGGATGTTAAAGATATTGATCAGACTACTTTTGATTTGTCAGTAAAAAACCCAAATAAAAATAATGAGGTGATTTTAAGAGAGCCAAAAGATATTTTAGTAGAGATGAAGGACTTGGATATAAAAATTCAGAGTAGTGTAATTAGTATAAAAAAACTTCTTTAAGATATGGATTTTTCAAAGTTCACTTTTAATAAAAAATACACTCGGTATGATAAGCAATTTGAGTTGTTTTTTGATTTTGATCTTAAGGAAATTACCGGACACAATAGAAAAACTTTTGATTACGGACTGAGTTTGCGTTACTTTCTTGAAAATAATCCCGGAAAACAAATTTTTTTAACCTTAACACAAGTATCTGACTTTTGTGAAGAATCAAATAAGTTAATTATAAACTTAAAGTCATATCAGGATTTTTGTAAGAAAATTAGCCAAAATGGCAAAGATAAAACTCAAGCATTTCTTGCTCAAAAGTTGAAACATTACTCGGAAAATGAAAAGAAAGAAATTATTGCTAGTTCAACTGGAGAAGAAATAATAGAAAGGACGAGAGACTTTACAGAAGATCAAAAAAAAGAGCTCGTTAAAGCAAATGCTACTGAAACGAATATATTTGAGGCAATAAAGACTCTAAGTGTAGAATCTCAAAGTAAAATATTTGAATTTTTACGATCTCAAAAAGGTTTAGATGTCTCTGGGAAAATCATTGAAACAACTGAAGAAGTTCTAAATATTTTAAATGGCCTTGAAAATATTGAGCCTGAAATTCTAAAGACGATTTTAAACAAATTAGATGAAAAAGAAAAAATTAACACTATTCTTGAAACATTGTCCAGGATAGAACTGAAGCATCTATCTGCCGCTAATAAGCAAAAGATTTATCATGCAGAGCTTAACAATTTAAAGCAACTTTTAGAATTGGAGGAGAATGGAAGTATAGTCGAGACAATAAAAAATTATGGAAATTTAAGTTCATATATAGCAGGACAGCCTGAAAAAATATTCCAAAATTGGATTGAAAGAAATTTGTGGGTTTTTGGGATTGAGTATATAAAAAAACACGATGGAAGAAAGGTGGCTTTATTTAGTGAAGGGGATATACTAATGGAGTCAATGGATGGATTTTTAGACTTAATAGAGATTAAAAGACCCAAATACGGAATTTTTCAATATGACACCAATCACAATAGCTATTATTCATCACCAGATTTATCAAAAGTCATTGGACAGTGCTTGCTTTACTTGCAAAAAATGGATGATCAAAAACTTGTTTTAGAAAAAGAGCACAAAGTGAAAATACTACGACCTAGAATAAAAATTATTGCAGGAAGAACAAACGAATTTAAGGACGAGCAATTTGAAGCTCTACGAATGTTAAATTCTAACCTAAACCACATCCAAATTATATCCTACGATTATCTTTTGAGTTGTGGAAAAAAAATTATTTCTTTATATGAGAATTAATTGGCAGATACAATTTTTTAAAAGGAAATTATATGAGTAGAATTTTTGATTTTAATAAACGTTTTGGAAAAACTGTTGACCCTGAAGAAGTAAAACATGATTTTGTAAATAAAATTACTCATTATCTTATCGAACCTCTGGATGAGAAGGCAGGTTTACGTTATGGAGAGTACAGTAATAGTACTGAAATATTTAATTTTGTGGCGATGGAATTTAATCAAAACCCGACAAATATTATATATTTACACAACAGAAATCATTTCTATTCTGATGATATTTACCGTCCATCTTTTAAGATTTTTTCTGATGGCGTTTTTGAAAAAACCCTTATATTAGTAGAAATTTTTTATGATTATCTTTCAACGCACAGCATCCCTGGCACGGGTGAAAAGCAGTGGTCAGAAAATATAAATAAAATTGTCGCGTATGCTCTTAACCAGCCAGTATCGCTTGGCATCTCGTGGCGTGATGGAAAATTTTATCCTGAAGGAGCCGAAGAATTTGATGAAAAACTTATTTCGGATGTATTAAAATGGCTTGAACAAAAACCAAAAATTCAGGCTTTATACAAAAATGCACTTGATCAGTATTCTCAATCATTAAGTGATAATATTAAGCGTAAAGATGTTATGAGTAATGCTTTTCAAGCTGTAGAACAACTTACCCAAGAATATCTGAAAAGCCCCAAACCGTCATTTGATAATAATTTTAATTCATTAGTTGATAAACTTGTTATTGATAAAGAATGGAAAAAAATATTTAATTCTTACAAAGAATTAAGTAAAGAATTTGGGCGACATGCAGGTAGTGGAGACAGCTTTATTCCTACACAAGAAGATACTGAAGCATTTTTATATTTGTCTGGTTTGATAATGAGATTAATACTTGAAAAAGTATGAAAAATAATTGGCCAACAAAAAAACTTGGCGAAGTATGTGAATTTTTGAATGGATTATGGACTGGCAAAGAACCACCTTATATCAAAGTTGGTGTGATTAGAAATACTAATTTTACAAAAGATGGGACACTAGACGATTCTAATATTGCTTACCTAAATGTTGAAAAAAAACAATTTGAAAAAAGAAAATTAATTTGCGGTGATGTCATCCTTGAAAAATCTGGCGGTGGACCAAAGCAACCTGTTGGGCGAGTTATAATATTTAATAAGGACAAAGGCAGTTTTTCATTTAGCAATTTTACTTCGGTAATAAGAATAAAGGATCCTAAAGAATTGAATTTTAATTTTCTCCATCGGTTTTTATTTTTTTCTTATATTTCAGGCATCACCGAAAAAATGCAAAGTCATTCAACGGGAATTAGAAATCTTGATTCGAAATTATATAAAAATATCGATATACCTCTTCCATCACTCCATGAACAACACCACATCGTAAAAATTTTAGATGAGGTTTTTGCGAAGGTGGCGAAGGCGAAAGAAGATGTTGAAAAAAATTTACAAAATTCCAAAGCACTTTTTGAATCATATTTACAGAGTGTTTTTACTAATCCAAGAAAGGATTGGGATGAGAAAAAATTAGGAGAAGTTTGCAATTTTGTAAGAGGACCATTTGGGGGGAGCTTAAGAAAAAGTATTTTTAAAAAAGAGGGTTACGTAGTTTATGAACAACAACATGCCATATATAATCAATTTTCAAAGGTAAGATATTTTATTGACGAAAATAAATTTAATGAAATGAAAAGATTTGAATTAAGGTCAGGTGATTTGATTATGAGTTGCTCTGGAACTATGGGTAAAATAGCAATTGCACCAGTGGGCATTAAAAAAGGAATTATTAATCAAGCGTTATTAAAACTTAGTCCAAACAAAGATTTGATCAATGTGTTTTTGAAAAACTGGATGGAGAGCGCTGTTTTTCAAAATGATCTTAAAAAATACACTAAAGGAGCTGCTATAAAAAATGTAGTATCCGTAAAGATTTTGAAAGGAATTAAAATATACATACCAAAATTGGCGGAACAAAAATTAATAATTTCCAAACTCGACGCCCTTTCCGCCGAGACCAAAAAACTAGAAGCAATTTATAATCAAAAATTAGCAAATTTAGAAGAATTAAAAAAGTCCGTATTAAAAAAGGCATTCGCAGGGGAGTTGTAATAAACAGCATATTTGATATAATACGACTATGAAGTTTACTCGCACAAAAAAGGTGTTATTTACGAACAATAAAGGCGGAGTTGGCAAAACCACGCTGGCTTTTAATTGTGCCATGTCCTTTGCCAAACAAGGGTATAAAACTGTATTGGTTGATCTTGATCCTCAATGCAATCTTTCCCGATTATCTTTAGGCGACAATCGATATGAAAAGACACTATTTTCATCACAGGAAAAAGATATTTATGATGTGTTGAAAGGCGTGATAGAGGGTGGGTCAGATATTGATTTAGGTGTGCCGTTTATTCCTGTATCCAACAGCAACAATAATCTTTTTTTAATGAAAGGTAGTGTTAATCTTTCGCTGTATGAAAATATATTAGTTACGGCCTACGGACAAGCCGCCGCTGGCCAGCAACTTGGCTATTTTCAAACTAGTGCGATTGATAGGTTCCTTCGAGAAAGAGGATTAAATGACGAGGTGGATATTTTTGTAATAGATACATCTCCTAGCTTGTCGCTACTCAATCAAATTATTTTCCTTGGTTCAGATTATTTTGTTGTTCCTATGATGCCCGATGCTTTTAGCGTGCAAGGTATTGAAAATCTTGGTAGCATATTTGAAAAATGGAAACAAAATTGGAAAGTAACCGGCAAAGCTCTTTCTGGTAATACAGAAAGTAAATTTGTGCTTTCAGGTGATGGTCTTTTTATTGGGTATATTGTGAATTCATATAATGTATATGGCAAACAGCCAATAAAAGATCACCGCCATTGGATTGAAGAAATTCCGGCTAAAGTTAAAAAATATCTTTCAGAAAAACATGGACGAAATGGGCTGGTTGAAAAAAGTTGGAAAAATCCGCTGGCTGAAATTCAGGATTATGGTAGAATTCCTGCAAAGTGTCAAGAAATTGGGGTAGCGATATTTGATCTTGACCCAGCGTTGATTGATGAAATTCATCTTGGAACTATAGAAAACATTGAAAAGTCAAAAGAGGAATTTGGAATATTGACGCAAAATATTTTAAAAATATTAATTGATTATTAAAAATAGACCGTTAGCCCTTAAGTTTTTATGGAGTTAGCGGTTTTTTAATGTATATGCTTAACGAATCAGAAACACGAGCCGAATATATTGACCCGAAACTTAAAGCGAGTGGTTGGGGTGAAGTGGAGGGATCCAAAGTCCTGCGTGAATTTCGTATTACCGACGGTAAAATTCAAGCTGGAGGAATGCGCGGTAAACCGGAAATTGCGGATTATATTTTGGTATATAAAAATCGCAAAATTGGGGTGATTGAAGCTAAGGCGGAAAATTTAGCGGCGTCTGAGGGTGTAGGACAAGCCAAAGCGTACGCGCAAAAATTACAGATTGATTTTACCTATGCCACCAACGGCAAAGATATTTATGAAATTTCCATGAAAAACGGACAAGAAGGAAATGTTGTAGATTTTCCAACTCCGGATGAATTGTGGGACAAAACTTTTTCTGACCAACCAGCCACAAACGAAGAATGGAAAGAAAAATTTGATGCGGTTTCGTCTGAAGGTGAAAAAGGTAAACGATATTATCAAGAGCTGGCTATCAACAATGCACTGGATGCGGTGGCACAAGAAAAGACACGAATACTAATAACTATGGCCACGGGGACAGGTAAGACTGCGGTGGCGGCTCAAATCGCTTGGAAACTATTTCAGACCCGCTGGAATTTAAAGAGAGATGGATCTCGCAGACCACGAATATTGTTTTTGGCGGATAGAAATATTTTGGCTGACCAAGCATTTGGAAATGATTTTTCAATTTTTCCAACCGATGCTATGGTGCGTATCAATCCTTTGGATATTCGAAAAAAGGGTGGTGTGCCAATGAGTGGTAGTGTTTATTTTACAATTTTTCAAACTTTTATGAGTGGAGCGGAAGGTGCTCCTTATTTTGGAGAATATCCACCAGATTTTTTTGATTTTATTATCATTGATGAGTGTCATCGTGGCGGTGCTAATGATGAAGGTAATTGGCGTGGTATTTTGGAATATTTTTCTCCTGCAGTCCAACTTGGTTTGACTGCGACACCAAAGCGACAAGATAATGTGGATACATATAAATATTTTGGTGAACCAGTTTATGTTTATTCACTCAAAGAGGGTGTGAATGATGGCTTTTTGACTCCATTTAAAGTTAAACGAGTCAAAACTACTCTTGATGATTATATTTACACTTCAGATGATCAAATTGTTGAAGGTGAAGTGGAAGAAGGAAAAATATATACTGAACCGGATTTTAATAAAATAATTGAGATCAAGGCCAGAGAGGCAAAAAGAGTGAGAGTGGTATTAGATGAAATAAATCAAAATGAAAAGACAATAATATTTTGCGCGACCCAGGACCACGCGGCGGCCGTGCGTGATTTGGTAAATCAAATGAAAGATAATAAGGATCCGAATTATTGTGTGAGAGTGACTGCCAATGACGGATTTCGTGGTGAACAATTTTTGCGTGAATTTCAAGATAATGAAAAAACTATACCGACTATTTTGACCACTTCACAAAAACTTTCTACTGGCGTAGACGCGCGCAATATTCGCAATATTGTTTTGATGAGACCGGTAAATTCAATGATTGAATTTAAACAAATTATCGGTCGTGGTACTCGACTTTTTGATGGTAAAGAATATTTTACGATTTATGATTTTGTGGATGCGTACCATCACTTTGCCGATCCTGAATGGGATGGGGAACCAGCAAGTGAAACAACAGAAGATCAACCAACGGTTAAATATGAAACCACGAACAAGGATTTTGGCGGATCTATTTTGCGAGAAAAACCGACTGAAAAATATAAAAAATTAAAAATAAAATTACGTGATGGAAAAGAACGAGAAATACAGCATATGATTTCAACTTCTTTTTGGAGTGCTGACGGCAAACCAGTTTCTGTTCAAGAATTTATGGACAATATGTTTGGTACCATGCCAGAATTTTTTAAGAGCGAAGAAGAACTCCGGAAAATTTGGTCAAACCCAACCACACGAAAAGTATTTTTAGAAAAAATTGCTGAGGCTGGTTATGGAAAAGACGAACTGGAAACATTACAAAAATTGATTGACGCTGAACAGAGTGATTTGTTTGATGTGCTTGCCTATGTATCCTTTGCTAGCAAGCCAATTAGCAGAACGGAGAGGGTTGACACTACTAAAAAAATTATTTTAAAAGGATTGGATGAAAAACAAACAGAATTTTTGCAATTTGTTTTAAATAAATATATTGATAATGGAGTAGAAGAGCTAGACGAAGAAAAATTGCCACAATTATTGAATTTAAAATATTACGCTATTGCAAATGCTGAACAGGAACTAGGCGATGTGTTTAAGATTAGAAATTTATTTATTGATTTTCAAAAAGGTCTCTACAGTAATAAAATAAAAAATAATATTACTATTCAAAAAAATTAATAATATGCCATTATTTAAAAATACCGATTCGAAACTATCCATAATAAAAGAAAGGCCGATTGATTTAGAGAGGGATATTCAACATCTCACTGAAATTAATTTAGAAAATGTTTTTAACCTAGAATTTGTTAGTTCTGAATTTTCTTTACACAATTTCAGACTTGACACACTAGCTTTTGACAAGGAGACAGGTTCTTTTGTAATAATAGAATTTAAAAGAGATAGAAGCTTCAGTGTTATTGATCAAGGGTATGCCTATTTATCTTTAATGTTAAACAACAAGTCAGATTTTATTTTGGAATACAATGAAAAAACAAAAAAGAATTTAAGACGTGATGATGTTGACTGGTCACAGTCCAGAGTAATGTTTGTAGCAAATTCATTTACTTCATATCAAATGAATGCAATAAATTTTAAAGATCTACCCATTGAATTGTGGGAAGTTAAAGTTTATGAAAACAATGTAATATTATTTAATCAACTCTTATCACAAGACTCTACTGAATCAATAAAAACTATCACAAAAAACAAAGCTATCGATTCAGTGAGTAACGAAGTAAAAGTCTATACATTAGAAGACCATTTGAATGTGAACGATAAAATAAAAGAATTATTTTATGCGCTAAGAGAAAAAATACTAGCGCTTAGTGATACAATCGAAGAAAGACCTAAAAAAATGTACGTTGCATACAGAGTTAGAAATACATTTGCGTATGTTCATATACAACAATCGCAAATCAAGATCCACTTAACTATTGATATGAAAAAACTGGTTGATCCAAAGGGTTTTGTTAGGGATGTAAATAATATTGGCCATTTTGGTGGTGGTGATTTAGAGGTGATTTTAGACAAAATGGAAAATCTAAATTATGTTTTTGATTTAATTGAACAATCTTATAAAGCATTATAAATCAAAAAACATACAAATCATTACAATTAGTGAACATCATAATAAAACATACTTATGATAAAACTTACCCCAGAAGAGAAAAAAATTATAATAGACAAAGGGACAGAACCACCTTTTATCGGAGAATACGTCAATAACAAAGAAACCGGTGTTTATATCTGCCGACAGTGCGAAGCCCCACTATATAATTCCAAAGACAAATTTGAGTCTAATTGTGGTTGGCCGTCATTTGATGATGAGATACCTGGATCAGTAAATAAAACTTTGGACGCTGACGGTGTGCGAACGGAAATAACTTGTGCCAATTGTGGAGGTCATCTGGGGCACTTGTTCATTGGTGAAAAATTAACAGAAAAAAATAAAAGGTATTGTGTAAATTCGATATCAATGAAATTCATACCTGGAAAATGAAGTGCAGATTGAGGTGAAAGTAAAATAAATATATGCGCGTTTGGGATATACATCCAAAACACCTATGCCGAAAACATTTGCTTGCAGAACATCGTGAACTTCATGGGCTTTGGAATATTTTAACTATACACAAAGGAAAGGGTGGGTATTCACGGCATCCGGAAACACTTCGCTGGGTGGGAAAACAAAAAGCTCTCTATGATAGACACGAGGCGCTGGTAAAAGAGTTTTTGGTTCGCGGATATAAACACCACACACCGCTTGATAAACGTTTAGCCAAAGGTTCAGGCAGCCAGAGTGTATTTATAAACACTATGCGTGAGCAAAAAGTTATTTTAAAACAAAAACCGTGCGAATGTTTGCTGCATGGATGATGACATTTGTACCTGTATTTAATATGTTCACTTTATCCACACACAATGTTTGATTTTTATACACTAATAGTGTATACTAAACACATATGAATAAAAACTACCAAACCGCCATAAAACAACTACGATTAGAAAAAAATATATCGCAATCTGACATTGCGCAAAAGATGGGTATTTCGCGCACCTCATATATTTCTTTTGAACAAGGTAAGCGCGACATCAGTCTATCCGAAGCGGGTGTTTTGGCCGATATATTTGGCATCTCCTTGGAAGATCTCAAAAATGGCGTAACACCGAATAATGAAAAATACAAACAAATGATTTTGGCTTTTTTGCGTTTGGATACCAAGATCACAAAGACCAAACTTGCTAAATTATTGTATTTTGCCGATTTTGGGTGGTTTTATTCTCACCTTGAAAGTATGAGCGGCATGTCATACCGTAAAATGGCGTATGGTCCAGTTTCAGATGCTTATTTTAGGATAGTTGACGATTTGTTTGACAACGGTCAAATTGATATTGAGCAAACCAAAGATGGGGCAATGTTAGTTTCTCAGACGCGCAGTGGCGCAAAAATTGATTTATCTGCTCTCAATACTGAAGAAAAAAAGTTAATATCCACTATTGAAAAAAAATGGAAAGGCAAAAAAACTTCTGAGATAGTTGATTTTACCCACAAGCAATTTCCATATTTATATGCTCAAGACAACGAAATTGTGTCATATGGTTTGTTTACCCAAGAAAATCCTGACGAAATTTTCTAATTATGATATACAAAAATGATAAGATATATTTTATATAATAATTTTAATTTAATTATATATGGAGGGGAAAAACAATCAAATTATCATATACAATACTAAGGACGGCAAGACCAAGATTGAAGTTAAGCTAAATGACGAAACTGTATGGCTCACCCAGGCGCAAATGGCTGATTTGTTTCAGAAGAGCCAATCTACAATAAATGAACATATCCAAAATGTTTATGATGAGGGTGAATTGGAAAAAGAGCTAACCTTGCGTAAATTCGGAAATTCCGAAAATAGCATAGCTAAGCCAACCAACATTTATAATCTGGATGTGATCATCTCCGTTGGCTATCGTGTTAATTCCCTTCGAGGCACCCAATTCCGCATTTGGGCAACACAAAAATTGAAAGAATACATTATAAAAGGTTTTGTATTGGACGATGAGCGATTAGAAAGCGGACAGGTAGCCAAACCATACTTTCAGGAATTAGAAGAACGCATTCGCAAGATTCGCACTTCTGAAGCAAATTTCTATCAAAAGGTAAAAGATGTTTTTGCTTTAAGCGCGGATTACAATCCGAAGGCAGATTATGCTCAGAAATTTTTCGCAGTAGTACAAAATAAATTTCACTTTGCTATTACCGGATTAACCGCAGCCGAAATTGTTAGCAGTCGCATAGACAGTGCCAAAGAAAATTTAGGGCTGACAAATTGGAAGGGTGAAATTATTACTCGTGATCAAGCGGAAGTCGCAAAAAATTATTTACAAGAACTAGAATTAAAAAGATTAAATTTACTGGTGGAACAATTTCTTTCTTTTGCTGAATTACAAAGTGTGGAACAGCGCGTCATGTATATGAATGATTGGATTATGAAACTGGATGGATTTTTGGTTTTGAATGATAAAGAAATTTTGGAAAATTCTGGCAGTGTGTCGCGCCATGACATGGAACAAAAGGTGCGCGAGGAATTAAAGAGATATAATCAGAAGGTTTTGGAAAATAAAAAACCCAATCAATTAGATTAGGCATTTTATTGAAGTAGTGTCTTAGAAAATGGTTATCTGCGGCTTAAGTTCCAGGTACCCTGGAGGAACACCACGGCACTCTCTAAGTTATTATTACTAACTTCACTTATAATATAGACAATAAAGTGATCATTGTCAATATTTATCCACAGACTATGTCAACTAACCGGAATTTCCGGATAACTGAATTAACTAAAATTTTACCTTAAAATATAGCTTGTTATATTCCATAATTATAAGAATATTTTGGCTAATATATAACTAATAAAGCCACTCTAACAATTAGTATACTCATGAGGTATACTAATTACAAGTATACTAATTATGCACATCACCAAAACCGACTACCTCGAATACACCTTCTGCAAAAAGAACCTCTGGCTCAAAAAACACAAACCAGAGCTTTTTGATGGTGTCGAATTATCGGAATTTGAAAAGAAAATAATCGAAGAGGGGAACATGGCCGATGAATCAGCCCGCCATTTGTTTCCTGGTGGTGTGTTGGTAGATAGTTTTGGAGAGGATGCCGTGCATGACACCGCCCAATACCTGGAGAAAAAAACAGCGGTGATATTTCAAGCGACCTTTGCGCAAGATGTTTTTTATATTCGCGCGGATATTTTGGTTTATGATCAATCCCAAGATGGCTATGAGCTGTATGAGGTGAAGGCCAGCAATGATGTCAAAAGAAAAGAGCCACATCATTATATCAACGACCTAGCTTTTCAAAAAAGTGTGATTGAAAAAAGTGGTTTGAAAATTATTAAAACTGGCGTGATTCATTTGAACAGTGAATACCAAAGAGCGGGGGAAATTGATTATGAAAAATTATTTGTGATAGTGGATCTCAGTGATGAAGTGTTGGCCTCGCAAGAAAAAGTGCAAGCCCAGATGGAGGATATTAAAAAATATTTAAACATGCCGGAAGAAAAAGGGTGTGAATGTTTGTATCGCGGAAGAAATGCTCAATGTACTACCTTTGCTTATTCCAACCCAGAGGTGCCAGAATATTCGGTGCATGATATCAATCGGATTGGGGCGAGTAAAAAAATACTTAATGATTGGATAGATAGAGGGATATATGCGATTGAAGATATAGACAATCCACAGGTGCTCACTGGGGCCAAGAAGGCGCAATATGATGCGTGCTCGCTAGGCAAACCGATGATTGATGAGGTGGCGATAAAAGAGGCGCTGGACAAATTGGTTTGGCCTTTGTATTTTTTTGATTATGAAGGATTTGTAAGTGCGATTCCGATGTTTGATGGTTTTGGGGCGTATGAACAAATTCCTTTTCAATATTCTCTGCATATTATGCAAGCGGATGGGAGTATAGAACATAGGGAATTTTTGATTACCGATCCCAAAGGAGATCTCACCCGACCGCTGGTGGAACGGATGAAACAGGATATTGATCCGCGCGGGACGGTGATCGCGTGGTATAGCACTTATGAAAAACAACGCAATTTGAAATTGGCACAGTTGCATCCGGACTATGCGAAATTTTTGGAGGAAATAAATGAGGGGATGTTTGATCTGATGACTATTTTTTCGGAAAATCTTTATGTGGATTCGGCTTTCAAGGGGAGCGCGAGTATCAAAAGGGTGTTGCCGGTGATTGTGCCGGAGCTAAGTTATAAAAATTTAAATATTTCCAAAGGGGATCAGGCGAGTGAGCGGTGGGAGCGGATGATTGGCAGTGATACGCCGGCGGAGGAGAAGAGACAGATTGAGAAGGATTTGTTGGAGTATTGTAAGATGGATACTTGGGCGATGGTGAGGATATGGGAGAGGTTGAGGAAAATATAAAATAATAATTTTAAACCCATCTAATTCGATGGGTTTAAAAAGGGGCCGAATTCGACCCCTTTAAAACCGACCATTGAGTCGGTTTTTTATTTTTGGTATAATATCCATTATTAAATATTTAATTATGAACAAGGGGGAAATAAATATATTTTTAAAATACTTTGAAGATAAAAAACAAAGGACTATTGTAATAGTTGATTATGGGAATGTTGAAAAATGGAAACATTCACTAAGTTGGGATGTGGGTATTAGAGAATTAGCAAATTTAATAAAAAATTTTTCCGGCAAAGAATTTTTACGAAGATTTTATTATGGTGCGGATTATGGTAAAGAAGAAAAATCTAAAATATTAACCTACTGGTCTAAAAAAGTTTTAGAAACCGCACACTTCAACAGATTCGATGTCCAACATAAAAGAGTAAAATATATACACGACCAAAACAACAAACATGGGTTTGCTAAAAAGTGTGATTTGGATGTCGAAATGGCGGTTGATTTAATTAAAGAAAGAGATAATTACGATACTATAATTATATTTTCTGGCGATGGTGATTTAATGTACGCTATACGATATTTGGTAGAAAAATATAAAAAAAGATGTTATGTTTTTGGTGCACGCGACCATATTGGAAGAGAAGTATATGATGCAAAAACTGATTGTTGCGTAACAGAAGTATTATATGTCGAAGATTTTGAATATCGCCTAAGCTCAACTAGATTTAAATAATAAGATACCAAAAATCAGAAACCCGCCTTTAGGGCGGGGATTCGATCAAAATACGGTAAGCCTATGGATTGCTCCACAACTTACATAGATATAATACATAATTTTGACTAATTCGTCAAGTTATCCACAGGGAATAATATATTAGAAAATATTCATATATTAAAATCGGCTATTGAGCCGGTTTTTTATTTTTGGTATAATACTTACATATTTAAAAAAATAATTATGAAAATAAATAACCCATCCAAACTTATCGTCGCCATTATCGTTTCCGAACTTGCCGGCATCATCGGTTCGGTGTTCACAACTCCATCCATTGCCGGCTGGTACTCAGAAATTGTAAAACCAACTCTAAATCCGCCCGCATGGGTCTTTGGACCAGTTTGGACAACATTGTTTGCTCTCATGGGTATTTCGGCATTCTTGATTTGGAAGAAAGGGCTGAATCGCAAGGATGTTAAAATAGCTCTCGGTATATTTTTTGGTCAACTTATTTTAAACACGCTTTGGTCAATTATTTTTTTCGGTCTACACAGTCCAGGTGGTGCGTTGATTGAGATTATTTTCCTCTGGCTTGCCATTCTTGCCACGATTATCTTTTTTGCAAAAATCTCCAAACCGGCTGCTTGGCTTCTTTTGCCGTATATTCTTTGGGTAAGTTTTGCGATGTATTTAAATTACGCTATTTGGGTATTGAATTAAAATCGGAGCTTAATACGAATTATTTAAATTTATGAAAACAAGAATCTGTATATTTGGAGCAAGTACAACCTGGGGTATGCGAGATAACGAAGGTGGTGGATGGGTTGGGCGACTACGAAAATATTTTGAAACTAATAATTATGATACTCGGGTTTATAATTTGGGTATTCCTGGGGATACTACTACTGACCTACTAAAAAGATTTGAAGTTGAATGCGAAGCTAGAAAACCTGATGTGATAATTTTTGGAATAGGAGCAAATGATGCATGCTATATTAATACTGAAAAAAACATGATGACCTCATTGAGACAATTTAACAAAAATTTTTCAAAGCTAATTAAAAAAGCAAAAAAGATTACAAATAAAATCATATTGGTAGGGCTAACAAAAGTGGAAGAAATCAAATCTATGCCCATTCTCTTAAACAAGCAAAAATTTTGTTCAAATGCAAATATAATTAAATATGATTTGGCTATAAATGAAGCAGGCAAAATACATAGCGTGCCATTCATATCTTTGATTGATTTATTAACTCCAAAGGATTTGAGCGATGATGGTCGTCATCCAAATTCAAAAGGGCATGAAAAAATGTTTTTGAAAATAAAGGATTATTTACTGGTTAATAAAATTGTATAAAAAAAGAGTTTGAAAACAAACAAAAAACACGCCAAAATTATTAGCGTGTTTTATTTATTCTTCAAGATCGCTCTCGTTTTTATCACAAATATATTATGATAAAAACGAGTTGGAGCGATCTTGAGACCGAACCTTCCCGTCCTCGATGAGGGTCGGCCTACAGATGGGTGGCCGGGAAGTTCTTCTGGTCCTCGAAGGTGACGGGCATGTAGCCCACCAAGATCATACCAGCCGAACAGGCGAGAACATGCTCCTCGCCAGGCTCGAACATGAACATGGTCGGAGCCATGATGACATGGTCCCACACGCCTCCGTTCTCGGTCCACGTGCGCACCCTGCAGCGCCCCTTGACCAGGAAGAACCCCTCGACATGGGCATGCGAGTGGTTGCCCAACCTCACGCCTTTGGACTTGGTGATGAGTACCTTGCTCTCCACCGGCTTGGGGAAATAAGGTGGCGGACGAAAAGCCGTCAAATCCCGCCGGGAATCACTGTGGCTGTCCGCCACGAGAAAAATCTGCATGATTTAGTTTGTCCTCCCATCTTTGGTCGCATGATTGCGACTATTCTTTTTATCAAAAAACTGGGTTTCTGTCAAGAATACGAAATAATCAACCGACCATTGAGTCGGTTTTTTATTTTTGGTATAATATACCTTATGAATATATATTTAGACGAATCATACAATTTACAAAAATCTAAAGGTAAAATGTTTATTAGTATCAATGGTTTTTCTGTTCTAAATGCCGAACGGTTGAGAAAACGCTGGAAACATATTCGACAACCATATACAAAACACAAGCGTCGTATTCATGCAACAGATCCTTTCTTTGAAGGTTTGCGAAGTAAAAGTATTCCACTACTAAAGGCAAATGATATAATGATAATATCTGTATTTCAAATTGTACAGGAAATTCCTTACGATTATTTTGATAATAATAAAATGAATTTTGAAGTTGTTTATGCTGAATTACTAAAACAACTATTAAAAGAACTTTCGCTTAACGAATACAAACAAACTAAAATTATAATCGACTCTCGCAAACACAAAGGGGGGATTGCTGGAGCAACCAATTTTCAACAAGAAATTAATAATTTTTTGAAAAATAAATTTCCAGGTACTGTATGTTCATTTTTACCTACACCTTCATATTTAGATGTACTTGTTGAATTGGCTGATTTCGTTTCTAATACTTTTTATAAAAACTACCAAAAAGGAGATGACACTATATTTAAACAGCTCGGATATCGACTTATACAAATAAAAAACCCGCTATAAAAGCGGATTTAGTAAGAGCCTTTTGGGAGTGTCTCTGCTTCATCGGGATGTTCTTGATGAGAACGCCCTCCACAAAGCTTTACCCTAAGGACTTATCTTCTGAAGATATTATCACACAAAAAGGTTGTTTTGTCAATGTGTGTGGATAACTAACATGCAATAAAATCGGCTATTGAGCCGGTTTTTTTTATCTGCTATACTATGGATATATGGCTAAATGTGTAAATTGCGGGAAACCGCTAGAACACGAGGACGACAGCTGTTTGTGCAATACCAGCGTTTGTCCAACTTGCTGTGACTGCCATAAAGAATGTGGTTGTAATTGCAAGGAACGCACCGAAAAGTAAGTTAAAATAAAAATTGCCCAGAAGAGTCGTAATCCACTCTAAATTTTGTTATGGCCAAACTAAATGAAAATCAATTGAAAGCGGTCGAATACAATGACGGTCCGCTTTTGATTATTGCAGGAGCTGGTACTGGTAAAACCACCGTGATTACCAAAAAAATTTCTCATCTCATCACTCACAAACTCGCCAAAACGCAAGAAATTTTGGCCGTGACCTTTACCGAAAAAGCTACCAAAGAAATGGAAGACCGTGTGACTGATTTATTATCTACCGGCGGATTTGATGTTTTTATTACTACCTTTCACGGACTGGCTCAACGCATTTTGGAAAGTCATGCACTAGATATTGGATTGCCAAATAATTTTAAACTTCTCAACGAAACTGAAGTTTGGCTTTTGATTCGAAAAAATTTGGATAAATTTGAATTGGATTATTACCGACCACTGGGCAACCCAACCAAATTTATTCATGCCATGATAAAACATTTTCAAAAATGCAAAGATGAATTGATTGCACCGGAAAATTATTTGGAATATGCGGAGAGCTTGGATACAGATTTGGCCGATGAAGAAAAAGCTTTGGAAATAAAAAGAATAAAAGAATTAGCCAAAGCATACAAACTCTACAACCAATTATTGTTAGACAACGACACCATGGATTTTGCCGACCTGATGTTTTATGCGGTGAAATTATTGCGCGAACGGCCAAACATTTTGAAATTTTATCATCAAAAATTTAAATATATTTTGGTGGACGAATTTCAAGATACCAATTGGTCTCAATATGAATTGATAAAATTACTGACCAAAAACGAAGAGGTGAAATTGACAGTAGTGGGGGATGATGACCAAAGTATTTACAAATTCCGCGGCGCCTCTATTTCCAATATTTTGCAATTCAAAACTGATTTTCCCAAGTGCCAAGAAGTGGTGTTGGCCGAAAATTATCGTTCGGGACAAAAGATTTTGGATTTGGCGTACAATTTTATTCAACTCAACAATCCGGATCGTCTAGAAGACAGATTAAAAATAAATAAAAAATTAATTTGCAAAAAAGATTTCACGGGTGAATTTGATTTGATTTACGCGCAAGACGAAAGTGAAGAAGCACATTTGTTGGTAGAGAAAATTAAAACGCTCAAGCAAACCCACGAATGCAACTGGTCCGATTTTGCAATTTTGTGCCGTGCCAAAAGTTATGCCCAACAATTTATTCCATATTTAGAACAAGCGGGGATACCATATATATTTCAAGCGACCAGCGGATTGTTTCGCCAAAAAGCCATTCTAGATAGTATGGCCTATTTGCGTTTGTGCGATAACTACCATGAATCTAGCGCGGTATATAGACTATTGAGTACACCCGTCTTTGGGCTAGACCACAATGATATTTCCAAAATATTATTGTTTGCTCGTGAACATACGCTGTCCTATTTTGAAGTGTTGAACAATATTGAAAAAGAACATTTGAAAATATCCGCAGATGGGACAGAGAAAGCAAAAAAATTATTATCGGTAATAAACAAAGGGGCAGAACTGGCTCATACCAATCCAGTTGGCAAAGTATTGTACAATTTTTGGGAGGCTTCGGGATATTTGAAATTATTGAGCGACAATCCAGAAAAATATCAAGCGAACATTTTTAATTTGCAATCTTTATTTTCCAAAATAGAAGATTTTCAAAACAGCAATATTGATACCACGGTTCACGCCTGGCTAAATTATTTTGATTTTATTTTGGAATCCGGTGACGATGGCGAAGATATGCAGATAGATAGTAGCGAAGATGCGGTGCAAATTTTGAGTATTCACAAATCCAAAGGTTTAGAATTTGATTTCGTGTTTGTGCCAAATCTAGTGGACCAAAGATTTCCAACTATTGGGCGACATACCGACATTGATCTACCCGATGCTCTCGTACGCGAAGGTGCACTGCCTAGTGGTGATGTCCATCTCCAGGAAGAAAGACGACTGATGTATGTCGCTATCACTCGTGCCAAAAAAGGAATATTTTTTACTGCCGCCAAAGATTACGGTGGCGCGCGCGAGAAAAAATTATCCAAATTTATTTTTGAAATGGAAGAGACGAACAAGACACCATTAAGTCGCGAGTCAGTGTCCACGCACAAAAATATTGCTTTCAAAACTGCCCAACAAAATGATGAGCGTCCTGCTCTGAATTTGCCATTGCCTACAGAATTTTCTTTCTCCCAACTTCAAGCGTATGATAAATGTCCTTGGCAATATCGCTATCAGTTTATTTTGAAGATTCCGACTTTTGGAAAAGGTGTATTTGTGTTTGGCAAAACTATGCACAGCACTTTGCAAAAATTTTATCAGCAAGTGATGGAATTAAATCCAGACCATAAAAATAATTTAGATACAAAAATAAAAGTGCCGACCAAAGATGAGCTCTACGATTTTTATCAATCTTCATGGCAAGACACTTGGTATTATTCTCCCGAACAAAAAAAGGAATACCGTGAGATGGGTATGAAAATTTTGGAGACATTTTATGCGCAAGGAGAAAAAGAAGGATGGACTGTGCCAGTCACTTTGGAATCTAGTTTCAAATTTCGACTTGGCGATCATGTGATAAAAGGCACGGTAGATCGTATTGATAGAATGCCAGACGGCAAAATCGCCATTATCGATTACAAGACCGGCAAACCAAAAGATAAATTAAAAAAAGAAGACAAACGCCAATTATTGATCTACCAAATTGCTAGTGAAAGTGCTTTAGAATTGCGAGATTTGGGAGAAGTGGGGGAGTTGAGATATTATTTTTTAAACGATAACACCGCAATCGGATTCAAAGGTACAGACAAAGAAATCGAAAAGGAAAAAGAATATACTATCAATTCCATCGCTGAAATAAAAAAACAAAATTTCACTCCCAATCCGAGTGAGCACAATTGTCAGCATTGTGATTTTAAAGATATTTGTGATTTTCGTGTATGATGAAATCAATGGGAGAAATTTTATTATCCAAAGGTAGAAAATCGCCATTCATGCAAGGCGTACTTTCTGCTGCCGCCGTGGACATGGCCAATATTTTTATCGAAGATTATTGGGGAGAAGAAGGCAAAAAACTAGCCAAAGCGATGTACGTGAAGAACGGAAATCTGGTGATAGCCTGTCTAAGCTCTATCATGGCTCAAGAAATTCGCATGCGAGAAGCAGATCTCATCAGTAAGGTAAATTCCAAGTGTGGCAGTTCGATGGTTCGAAACGTCCGTTATTTGTCCTAAATTAGCCAAATTTAGTGACTTGTCAAACAGCTTTTTTTGGTGTAATCTTAATAGACTATGACACTCAAACAATATCTACTACTTATGGCTACCGGCACCATTATGTGTTGGGTGGCTTGGGTATTTATTCTATTCAACGTTTCACCAGAGCAAGCTGGTTGGATCGGATTCATATTTTTTTATACTAGTTTATTTTTGGGAACGGTTGGAACTTTCTCAGTAATCGGTTTACTTTTGAAAAAACAAAAATCTAGCACCGATGACATTATTTTTCGTCAGGTAAAAAGAACATTCAAACAGGGGATATTATTTGGCATTTTTATTATCTTATCCCTGATACTTTTACAATTTAATTTATTATTTTGGTGGAACGCCGTTTTGTTGGCTTTGCTTTATATAGTTCTGGAGGGAGCGATAGTGTCCGGACGAAAATACAATAATCGTGATTATGTTTGATTCATTTTTTGATAGATTCAGAAAAGATTTGGGGATTGACTTGGGAACAGCCAATACTTTGATTTATGTAAAAAATCGCGGCATTGTTATCAATGAACCAAGTGTAGTGGCTATCAATACTCGTACTGAACAGATTCTGGCCGTGGGCAACCAGGCCAAAGAAATGGTGGGCAAAACTCCTCCTCATATTATTACTCCACGCCCATTGATGGGTGGCATCATCTCCGATTTTGAAGTAACTGAAAAAATGTTGCGCTATTTTTTGGACAAAATAAATGAAGATGAAAAAAATTTTTTATCTCGTCCTAGGGTAGTAATCGGCGTACCGCTAGAAATTACTGAAGTAGAAAGAAAAGCCGTGTCTGACGCCGCAACCAACGCTGGTGCCAAAGAAGTGTGGGTAGTAGAGGAACCGATGGCCGCTGCGATTGGCGCTCGTATGCCGGTGCGCGAACCGGTTGGTAACTTGATTGTAGAAATCGGTGGTGGAACTTCTGAGATAGCTTTGATCTCTCTAAGTGGTGTAGTGAATTGGAAATCTATCAAAATTGCTGGCGATGAATTAAATCGCAACATCGTCCAATATGCTCGTGATGAATTCAATTTACTATTGGGTGAACGCCAAGCGGAAGATATAAAAATAAAAATTGGTTCAGCAATGGAATTGCCAGAGATGTTACAATATCCGATGCGTGGTCGCGATTTGTTGAGTGGTTTACCAAAAGAAATCATGATCAATGATTCTCAAGTACGTGAAGCGATAATCAAATCATTGCGATCCATCGTGGACAATGTCAAAGCTACTCTCGAAACTTCTCCTCCAGAATTAGTTGCCGATATCCACGAACGTGGTATTTTGATTTCTGGCGGCGGCGCACTATTGCGCGGCATCGACAGACTCATTGCTAGAGCCGCAGAAATTCCAGTTCGCATTGCCGATGATCCACTCACTTCAGTAGTACGTGGCAACGGTATGTTGCTAGACGACATGGAATTACTAAAAGAAGTGGCTATCTTCTCTCCACTTCATAGACGATAAATTATGCAATATTACTCGTTCAAAAAAACCTATATCATGGTCATGGGCATATTTTTTTTAATAATCATATTGCATTTTTTAGGTGCTTTAAATTTTATTGAAAATAAATTAAGAAATACTATTGTCATAGCTTTAAAACCAATTACACAAAAAATCCAAGGCAACATCAACACTGAAATTTGTACCAACGAAATTGCCTCATCTACACAAGACCAATTTATAATAAAAAATAAAGTTCTCGAACAAGAAAATCTTGAATTAAAAAATCAACTAAATTTTAAAAACCGCAGTATTACAAAAATTATTACCGCCGAAATTATTGCCAAGAATTTAGACACTACCAATCAGGCGATTGTTTTGAACAGGGGATCAGTAGACGGAATTAAAATTGACCAGCCAGTTATTTATGGTGATGGAATATTGATAGGCAAAATTATTCAAGTCGAAGAAAATATTTCATTCGCTAGAGTGCTCAGTGACAATCAAAGTAAAATTGCGGGTACGATTTTAAATGCCGATCACAGTCTGGGAATAATCGAAGGCGGATTTGGGCTAAGTATCAAAATGAATTTTATTCCGCGTAACGAAAACATCATTACCGGCGACCAAATTATTACTTCCGGATTAGAAATGAATATGCCACGCGGTTTGATTATTGGTAAGGTAGCCGCTATCGAAAATGAATCATATCAACCATTTCAACAGGCAATTATTACTCCAGCTATAAACTACGAAAAAATAACTTTCGTTGGCATACTGTCAAATCAATAATATGCAAATTAAAAATATAATTAATAAAATCTTGGTTTTTTTGTTTGCTAATGTATTGATACTACTACATTTATCTTGGCGTATTATATTTCATCAGCCAGTCAGTCTTTTTAATATTATCATGGCGGTTTTTCTTTGGTTGATAGTTTTAAATCCGCGACAACTATACATGTCCATAGTGCTATATACCTTGATAGTTTGCGAGCTGTTTTATACATCGCCGTTTGGAGTTGAAAGCTTTGCCCAAATATTTGCGCTATTATTGACCAACTGGTTATTATTAAATGTTTTTACCAATCGATCATTAGTGATTGTATTTTTTACTAGTTTAATAACCATGATAGTTTATAGAATAATATTTGTCATATTGCTTTATTTAAATTCCGTAATTCAAAATAGCACTACTTCGATTTCATCACAATATTTTAGTATTTTCCTAAATGAGGCATTGATTACCGCCATCACTCTATCGCTAATATATTTGGTATCTTCTTTATTTGTAAAACGTTTGCGTCCTGAATATATTCTAGAAACTTCACGAATGCTATGAGTAATGATTTATTTGAAATTCAATCCGACAATCGTGAATGGCAAAAACTGGACGGGAAGTTCAAACATGATTGGGTTGAAGAAAATCTACATTTGGAAAAACCGTCTTCCAAACATACTACTACGATTGGAACACGCAAATATTTAGGAAAAAGTATTTTAAACAAACGTTTATTATTGTTTGTAATAATTTTATTTCTAGCATTTGCAACAATACTTTGTAGAAGTTTTTATGCGCAGATTATAAGGGGAGATTACTACCGTGATCTCGCCGAAAGCAATCGTATCCGCATTCGTCCAATAGTTGCTGAGCGAGGAATTATTTTCGATCGGTTTGGCAAACAACTAGTACAAAACGTGCCAAATTTTTCTTTATCAATTGTTCCTCAGGATCTTCCACCAGATAAAAATAAAAGACAAGAAGTAATTTTTAAACTTGCATCCGTCTCTGGATTGACCGAAGAATATATTCAGGGACTACTTTTAAAATATAAAAATTATAGCTACGAGTCTTTAGTGTTGAAAGACAATTTGGATTATGACACTTCACTAAAAATTTATATCGAAAGTACTCAAATGCCAGGTGTGTTGATTGAAGGTGGCACCAAACGAAATTATATTTATTCTAGTGATCAAAGTAACGTCAGTAGTACACTATCACTATCTCATGTCCTAGGATATTTGGGAAAATTGAATGACCAAGAATTGACGGATAATCATGCGAAAGGTTATTTGGTGTCGGATAATATCGGTAAATCAGGGATCGAAAAAATTTACGAAACAGATTTGCGTGGCACATACGGACGAAAAAAAATCGAAGTAAATGCCTCTGGTAGAGAGCAAGTGGCTGTGGCTCAAGAACCACCAACTCCTGGAAAAAATTTTTGGCTCACTATTGATTTGGACGCACAAAACAAACTGGAACAACTGATAAAAAACTTTATTGCTACCAAAGGTGAACATAGAATTTCTGCGATTGCTATGGATCCTAGAAATGGAGAAATCCTTGCCCTAGTGAGTTGGCCAAGTTTCGATAATAATCTTTTTTCTAATGGTATTTCACAAACAGATTACCAAATATATATAGACAATCCGAATAATCCATTGTTCAACAGAGCGATCAGTGGAAATATTCCCTCTGGCTCTATTGTGAAACCGATAATTGCGGCGGCGGCATTGGAAGAAAATATCATCGACGAAAAGAAATCATTTTTAAGTAACGGTGGTTTACAAGTAGGAAAGTGGTATTTTAAAGATTGGCAAGCGGGTGGTCACGGTATGACCAACGTTACCAAAGCACTAGCTTGGTCAGTAAATACTTTCTTTTATTATATTGGTGGTGGCTACGGCAACTTTACTGGGTTAGGTGTTAATAAAATGTTGGAATACATGCACAAGTTTAATTTGGCCAAAAAAACTGGCATTGATTTACCAAGTGAATCATCTGGATTTTTGCCGAGCAAAGAATGGAAGGAAACTACCAAGGGCGAACCGTGGTATGTCGGTGACACATATAATCTCTCTATCGGACAAGGTGATTTATTGGTCACTCCACTTCAGGCGGCCGTGTGGACTGCCGCGTTTGCCAACGGAGGGACTATTGTTAAACCTCACATTGCAATGCAATTATCATTCAAAGATTCTGCTATGGAAAAATTTTATTTTACACCTAATAGTACAAACGTAGTTTCGAGTAAAACTATAAACATAGTACGCCAAGGCATGCGCGATTGTGTATTACTAGGCAGTTGCAAACTTTTACAAACCTTACCATTTACCTCAGCGGGCAAGACTGGAACGGCTCAATGGAACAGTTCCAAACCAGAACATGCTTGGTTTACTGCTTTTGCCCCCTATGAAAACCCACAGGTGGTCATTACTGTCCTAATAGAAGAGGGTGGACAGGGTTCTACTGTCAGTATGCCAATTGCCCGTGATTTCCTGAGCTGGTGGGGAAAACATTATTTGACACATTAATAATAAGTCTGTATCATAATAGATACAAACTCCTTCCGAGTTTATTTTATTTTTCTATATGCAAAATGTACAATATTTGACCGAGGCCAGTTTAAAAAATTTAAAAACTGAACTGAAAACACTCGAAGACAAAACTATTCCTGATATCGCCAAACGCATTGATGAGGCCAAACAACAAGGTGATCTTTCTGAAAATGCTGAGTACCACCAAGCCCGTGAAGATATGTCTTGGGCACAGGGGCGAGTAAAGGAATTAGAACACCTATTACAAAACTCTGAAATATTCCAAAAGAGTGTGGGTACTGATTCTGTTAGTATGGGAAGTACAGTGACAGTGAAAGTAAATGGCAAAATCAAAGAATATACTGTCGTTGGCCCTCAAGAAATCGACCCTCTCAAAGGCTTCATTTCGAACGAATCTCCGCTAGGGCAAGCCTTTTTAAAACGCGAAGTCAAAGACAAAGTTGAGGTAATAACCCCAGCCGGAAAACAAGTCTACGAGATCATCTCTATCAAATAGTACTACAACCCCAGATATAAACTGGGGTTTTTTGACTTTTCAGGTAAAAAGTGCTACAATCAACCAGTTATATCACTATTTTTATGACCGAAGAAATAAATGAGTACGAAACCCGTTTGGGACGTCTAAAAACAATCAAGGAAAGTGGCATTGAGCCATATCCAGCCAAGAGTGAAAAGGGTATCCCTTTGGCTACTGCCAAAACTATGGCTGTAGATGAACCTATCCAAACTAGCGGTCGTCTGATCGCTATCCGTGATATGGGAAAGCTCTGTTTTTCTCACCTCAAGGACGCTTCTGGAAGAATGCAACTGGCTATTTCTGAGAAGGAACTAGGAAAAGAAAAATACAAATTTTTTGTTAAAAACTTTGATTTGGGAGATTTTATTTCGGTCGAAGGAAATATTTTTGTTACTCATGCTGGTGAAACATCTATTTTGGTTAAGAATTATACTCTGCTTTCCAAAGCACTGTTGCCATTGCCAGAAAAGTTTCATGGCCTTAGTGATATAGAACAACGCTACCGCAAACGTTATTTGGATTTATTGTCTAATGAAGATTCAATGGCCATCGCGAAAATCCGCAGTAACGTGGTAAGAGAAATCCGTAATTATTTTGATGGACTGGGTTTTTTTGAAGTTGAGACTCCGGTTTTACAAACATTATATGGCGGTGCCTTGGCCAAACCTTTTGTTACTCATCACAACGCCTTAGATATTGATTTATTTTTGCGCATTGCACCAGAATTATATTTGAAAAGATTGATTGTGGGTGGATTTGAAAAAGTATATGAGATTGCCAAATGTTTCCGTAACGAAGGTATAGACAACAACCACAATCCAGAGTTTACTCAGATCGAATTTTATTGGGCTTATGCAGATTATACGAAGCTCATGGATTTGATGGAAGATTTATTGCCACGATTGATTAAAGCCGCTGGCAAAGAACTCAAACTCAACATTGGTGGCCAAGAAATTGATTTTACCGGTCCATATCCACGCGTTTCTATGCGTGACTTGATAAAACAATACGCCAAAATTGACATTGAAGATTATCCAGATGATGAATCCATGTATAAGAAAGCGATTGAACTGAAAGTAGAGGATGTCAAACCAGGTACTGGACGCGGAAAATTGATTGATGAAATTTATAAAGTATACGCTCGACCAAACATTACCAATCCGATTTTCATGATTGATCACCCAGTGGAATTATCTCCATTGGCAAAAAAGAAAACTTCTGACCCGCGCTATGTCGAGAGATTCCAATTGTTATGTGTTGGTGGAAACGAATTGTGTAATGCTTTTTCTGAGTTAAATGATCCACTCGACCAAGAAGAACGTTTCAAAGAACAAGCACGTTTGGAGGCGGCTGGCGATGAGGAAAGTATGCCATATGATGATGACTTCATTACTGCATTAAAACACGGTATGCCGCCAACTGGTGGGCTTGGGATGGGTATTGATCGTTTGATAAAACTGCTCGTGGATACAGACAATCTCAAAGAAGTAATTCTGTTTCCAACCATGCGACCAGAAAAATAAGTATGTCAAAAGTAATGGTATTTGGAACATTTGATATTCTTCATCCGGGACATCTATACTTTCTAACGCAAGCCAAGAAATCCGGAAGTTTTTTAACAGTGTTAATCGCTCGTGATCAGACGGTTCTCGAAGTAAAAGGAAAACTGCCTCAACATGACGAGGCTACTAGATTCAAAAATATTTCTGACCTGAAAATCGCTGACAGGGTTGTGCTAGGAAATCTAGATGATAAATATCAAATTATAAAGGATGAAAAACCAGATATTATTGCGCTGGGATATGACCAACGCGCTTTTACTGATAAGCTGGCCGACATATTGGACAAGAAAGTAAAAATAATAAAAATAAAACCATTCAAAGAGGATATTTATAAAAGTTCAAAATTGCGGAACAAATAATAAGTTATGCAAAAAGTTTTGATTGCTACAACTAATCCAGGAAAATTTGGCGAAATCGTTAGCTATTTTAGCGATTTGAGTTTTAAATTTGTGAATTTGAAAGATGTTGGATTGGATAAGGTTGAAGCAGAAGAACCATTTGATACAACTTGGGAAAACGCCTTGAATAAGGCAAAATTCTACGCCAAAAAAAGCGGACTACTGACTGTGGCTGAAGATACTGCATTTTATGTTAATCATCTTAAAGGAATGCCGGGCATTAAAGCCAAACGATTTGCCCTGACTCCTGAGGCGCGCAATGAAAAAATTCTCAAACTACTAAAAGGTATACCAACCTCAAAACGTGACGCCTATTTTGAAACACATGCTTGCGTATACCATCCAGATACTGACGTCTTTGCAGTTTTTCCAGGTAGAGTAGATGGTTTAATTTCAGAAAAAAGTATTTGCGATTTCAGAAAAGGAATGAACTATGATTGTGTTTTTTATTACCCACCATTAAAAAAGAATTTTTCTGAACTTACAATTGCTGAGAAAAATATTGTCAGTCACCGAGGATTGGCAATATCAAAAGTTAGATTCTATTTTGCCAAACAATTCTCTTTCAGACAAATGATTGTGCCGGCGGCCATTATTATAAAAGATAAAAAACTTTTTTTTACTAAACGACGCGATATTCGCAAAGATTTTAACAACAAATGGGAATTTCCTGGCGGGGGAGTAGATAGGGGAGAATCCATTATAAACTGCTTAAAACGCGAGGTAAAAGAAGAAACAGGCTTTGACATTGAACCTGTTGAATTATTACCAGAGATAATGACTCGTGTAGAAAATAAATTCAACTACCAAGTGTTCTTACCAATATATATTTGTAAAATCACATCGGGAAAGATCAATATTGCTGATAATGAAACCGCCGATTATGGCTGGTTCACTTTGCAGGAATCCTTGAAACTAGATTTTTTACCATTGAACAAAGAAATTATTCAACAACATAAAAACATTTTGAAAAAATATTTAGAATAAACATATGTTAGATATAAAATTTATTCGAGAAAACATCAAACTAGTAAAACAAAATTGCATCAATCGAAAAGTCAAAATCGATTTTGATAAGTTGTTGCAAACAGATGAACAGCGCCGTACTCTGCTAAAAAAAGTAGAAGAATTGCGCGCTACTCGAAATCAAAAATCAAAAGGCAAACCTACCGAAGAAGAAATCGCTCAGATGCGTTCAGTCGGTGATAGTATCAAGGAAATTGAATCTGAATTAGAAACTGTCGAGCTTGAATACAAAAATTATCTGATGGCAATTCCGAATCTAACACATCCAGATAGCCCAGTAGGTGACGAAAAGGATTACAAAGTTGTCTTTCAAAGTAAAAAACCTTTTAAATTAAACTTTACTCCAAAGGATCATGAAGAATTATTGATTCAAAAAGACCTAATAGATTTTGAGCGGGGGACAAAGGTGTCCGGGGCAAAATTCTATTTTACAAAAAATAATCTAGTGCGATTAAACCAAGCGTTGATAAATTATGGAATAGACGTGGTCACCAAACACGGATTTACTCTGATGGAAACTCCGGATTTGGCCAAAAATGAAATACTCACAGGCGTTGGATTCAATCCACGAGGAAATGAAACACAAATATATTCCATCGAAAATACTGACCTTAGTCTTATTGGAACGGCCGAAATTACTATGGGAGGATATCACGCCGATGAGGTATTGGATCTAAATGAAGGTCAAAAGAAATACCTAGCAATTTCCCATTGTTTCCGTACTGAGGCAGGGGCCTATGGACGCACCAACAAAGGATTGTACCGTGTTCATCAGTTCACCAAGTTAGAAATGTTTATTTATTGCAAACCGGAAGAAAGTGAAAAGTTACATCAAGAAGTTTTGGACATTGAAAAGGAAATCATCGAAGGACTGGGATTGAATTACCGAGTGATAGACATTCCTTCTGGAGATTTGGGTGGCCCAGCTTATCGCAAATACGATCTTGAAGCCTGGATGACAATGAATGATGGCTTTGGAGAAATTACCAGCTGTAGCAACTGTACCGATTATCAATCACGCCGATTAAACATTAAATACCGCAAAGACAATGGTGAAACCGAGCTGGTGCACACGCTCAATGGTACCGCCGTCGTGCTCAGTCGTTTCCCCATAGCGATTGTAGAACAATATCAACAAGCGGATGGATCGATTTTAATTCCTAAAGTACTGCAACCTTATTGCGGCTTTGAAAGACTATAATTATTTATGCAGAAAATCAGAAATATTGCCATCATCGCTCACGTTGATCACGGAAAAACAACATTGGTAGATGCTCTATTGCACCAGGCAAAAACAAAATTTAGTAAAGACACCATCGACCAGATTTGTGTTATGGATAGTAACGACCTTGAAAAAGAACGCGGCATTACTATTTTTTCCAAAAACGCTTCCGTGCGTTGGGGTGATCATAAAGTAAATATTATTGATACTCCAGGACATGCCGACTTCGGCGGAGAAGTGGAGCGCGTTTTGACTATGGCCGACGGCTGTTTACTTTTGGTTGATGCCAAGGAAGGTCCGATGCCGCAAACTCGTTTCGTACTCAAAAAAGCATTGGAGATGAAGCTGAAGGTAATCGTAGTAATAAATAAAATTGACAAACCAGATGCTCGTTGTGCTTACGCACTCGATAAAACTTTTGATTTGTTTTTGGAATTGGGTGCTGATGATGAAACTGCCAGCTTCCCAGTTATCTACGCTAGTGCCAAACAAGGTTTAGCAGGATTAGAACCAGACCTGAGTAAAATGACTGACGTCAGTCCATTATTTGATACTGTTTTAAGTTATATTCCAGAACCAAGTGGAGACGCTGAGAAACCATTACAGATGCTTATTACCACATTATCTGCCGATAACTATAAAGGGCGTATTGCTACTGGAAAATTATTGAACGGCCGTATGAAAGCCAACCAAGAAGTGGCACGCATTCGTCGTGATGGTACTATTTCGAAACATCGGATTGTCGCTTTGATGACATTTGAAGGATTGGACCGTTGTACTACAGAAGATGCTGAGGCAGGGGACATTGTCGCCATTGCCGGTATTACGGATGGTATGATCGGAGAAACTATTGCAGATCCAATCAATCCAATCGCCTTACCGATTTTAAAAATTGAAGAACCAACTGTAAAGATGACCTTCATGGTCAATGATTCTCCATTTGCTGGGAAAGAAGGTCAGTTTACCACTTCTCGTCAAATCAATGAAAGACTTTTCAAAGAACTGGAAACTGACATGGCGTTGAGGATTGTAAATGGTGATAATAATGATTGGATCGTGTCTGGAAGAGGGGAATTGCATTTGGCTATTTTGATCGAACGTTTACGTCGTGAAGGTTATGAGATTCAAGTGTCTCGCCCACAAGTAATCGTAAAGGAAATCGATGGACAAAAAATGGTACCTTTTGAAACTGTTTATATCGAAGCACCAGAATTTGCTTCTGGATCAGTGATTCAAAAACTTGGCTCCCGCCATGGTTTGATGCAACATATGAATGTGGAAAATGGTATCATCTTTGCTGAGTTCTTGATTCCAACTCGTGGTTTGTTTGGATATCGTACTGAATTTTTGACCGACACCAAAGGCTCCGGCATTATCAACACTATCTTCAATGGCTATTATCCAGATCCAGGAAATTGGAACGAACGCGATCAGGGATCTCTGGTGGCTCACGAAACTGGTATTACCAATCTATATGGATTGTTAAACGCTCAAGAGAGAGGCTCATTGTTCTTAGGACCAGCAATTAATGTTTATTCCGGACAAGTTGTTGGTCAACATGCCCGCACTGGTGATCTGCGAGTAAACGTATGTAAAACCAAAGCCTTATCGAATATGCGTTCCAAGGGTGATGGCGTATCCGAACATTTCAATACTCCAAAAATCATGGACTTGGAAGATGCCTTGGAATATATTGGTGATGATGAATTGGTAGAAATTACTCCAAAAACTATCCGCCTACGCAAAAAAATATTAAGCGAAAGTGAAGCTCGTAAAAAATTGTTGGGTATAAAATAATATGCTTACGCAAATCGTGATCAATAAGAAAGCGATTGAACATAATCTGAAACAATTCAAAAAACTGATAGGCAAAGACACTCTACTGATGCCAGTAGTGAAGTCGAATGCCTACGGACACGGAATGATTGAGGTTGCAAAAATTTGTGACCTCAATTCTTTTGTTGACCGCATTTGTGTGGTGAACCTAGATGAGGCGATTAGTCTTATCAATCATGGCATCAAAAAACCAATAATGATTTTAAGTTTCTACGAATTGGATGCGACCAAAATTAAAATAGCAATAAAACGTGGGGTAATTTTTCCGGTATATTTATTAGATCAAATCCACTTTTTAAACAAAATATCCAAATCGATTGGGGAGAAGGTTAAAGTTCATTTAAAAATAGACACTGGTGCTACTAGAATTGGAGTGATGCCAAAAGAGGCCTTTGAGTTCGTTCAAAGTATAATCTATTTGAAAAATTTACAATTAGAAGGAATTTGGAGTCATTTTGCTTCCAGTGAAGATGATTTTGAATATACAAAAAAACAACAAGGTGTGTTCAATAAGGTAGTAGACGAACTGGAGAAAAACGATATTTATATCCCTATCAAGCACCTTGCCTGCTCGGCCGCTACAATTTTTCATAAAAATTCCCATTACAGTGCCATTCGATTGGGTCTAAGTTTGTATGGTTTATATCCCAATGAAAAAAGTAAAAAAAATATTAAACTAAAACCTGTATTATCTTTGAATACAAAAGTTATTCAAGTAAAAAATATTGAACCAAATACCAAAATCGGGTATGGGGGTACTTATAAAACAAAGAAAAAAACAAAAATCGCTATCTTACCAGTGGGCTATTGGGATGGTCTAGATCGAAAGCTGTCCAACGTTGGTCATGTGTTGATAAAGGGAGTTAGATGTCCAATACGTGGCCGAATTTGCATGAATTTAATGATGGTTGATGCCTCTAGCGTGAAAAAGGTAGTGGTAGGCGATAGTGTGACTATCATAGGCAAACAGGGAAAGCGCGTGATTACTATTGATGAATTATCCAAACAAATTGGTACTATAAATTATGAAGTAGTGGACAGAATTAATCCGCTAATTCCTCGACAAGTTGTCTAATTATGCAATATTTTCATTCCAACAAAAATTTTAACCAATACAAACCACACCAATCTTTTTGGCAGAAATTAAGATCTAAACGCCAAAAGAAACAGGCGGCGAGTAATTTTACCCAATCTACCTTAAAAAATCCCTATAAGAAAGAAGCACCTATTTCAAAAAACAAAACTAAGCTAGTTTTGGTATTTTTCTTTGTTCTTATTATTAGTTGGCTTGTCTTAATTTTGACACTGCCATATTTTAAGATATGTAAAATTATCGTGATTGGTAATAAGATTACCAAGGCAGTTGAAGTGGAGAACTATGTTCGACAGAATAATTTTTCAATTAATAATTATTTCTTGTTTCCAGACAAATCTACCGCAGATAAGATTAAAGAGGTGTTTTTGTATGAGAACACACAGATAAAAAAGATTTTTCCAGATACTATTGAGATAACCGTGACCGAAAAACCAGCCAGTGTAATTTATGATGATGGTGCTAACTACTATCTATTAGATGCAGATGGCAAGATTATCAAACAACTGATTGAATTTGCTAATTTACCTATTGTTATACCAATTTCTACATCCACAAGCTCTACAACGCCAAATAACGACCTTGTTGGCGCTACTACCACTATAAAAGTAACAACTAATGTTTACAAACAAATTCAGGGTGCTTATGGAAATTTTCCGATTATTTTGAATGACAAATTTTATTCAGAAAAAAATCTAATTTCAACAAGGATTATTACTACAGCCAACGAATGGTCAAAACGTCTAAGAGAGCAAGGAATAGGGGAGGTACAGTATTTCAAGACTGGGGATACTGATTTCAACCTAAAAGTGTATTTAAAACAACCTTGGCATATACTGATCAATACCGAATTGGATTCACAGATTCAAATGCAAAATTTAAAAACAATTTTATCCAACAACAAACCGACAGAGTATATCGATTTGCGATTTGGTGAACGTGTGTACTGGAAATAAATTTCAAATGAACTTCGATAGAGGAGTGGTGTAAAAACCATGTGGATAAGTAGTCTTTACTATTTATTAGCTTTGTTATAGTATTGAGTATAATAACTCTTACACTCATAACTATATAAGCCTTTTGGGCTTAAATATGATATAATGAATACCATATGACTATAAACACCATCTCTCTACCTTATCTTGATGATTTTATTTTAAATCTCAAAGCAAATAATTTCTCCGAAGAAACTGCTTATAATTATGAACGTGATTTAAAAACTTTTGAATCATTTTTATCTAATGATATTAAAAAACCATTTGAACAGATAAACAAAACGGATATTTTGCGTTTTAAAGCATATCTAAGTTCATCAGATCGTAAAACCGCTGAAGACCACAAGCCAGAAAAGAAACTGAATAGTTATTCGATAAACCGAATACTCTCTGCCCTACGCTCATATTTGAAGTTTATGGAAGAAATGGACCACACTCCACCTGTGTCCACTAGCGCCATAAAACTATTAAAAAACGAAAAAAAACATGCTCGAGTACCAGAATTTGAGGTATTGATAAAACTAATTGAATCTCCTACCGTTTATGAAAAAGATATTCAAATAGCATTAAGAAATCGAGCTATGCTGGAGACACTGTTTGCAACTGGCATGCGTATTTCCGAATTATTATCATTAAAAGTTGAACAAATTGACCAAACAGGCAAAATATATGTGATGGGTAAAGGAAAAAAACAACGTTTTGTATATCTCACTCCCCGTGCATTACAACATTTAAAAAATTATCTTGCCAAACGCGCATGCGTTTCTGATATGTTGTTTGTCCCCTATCGTGGAAAAAATAATAATGAAAAAAACAAAAAACTATCAGCAAATTATTTACAATATAAAATAAAACAATATAGACAATATTTGGATATCAATCTACCTATTAGTGCCCACACCTTACGCCACGGTTTTGCCACATTTTTGGCCGAAAAAGGTGCTAATCCGGCCGCAATTCAAATTCTATTAGGACACGAATCCCTAGACACAACCACCAGATATGTACATGCTTCAGACCGATACGCAGAAAAAACTCACCACGATTTTCATCCCCTATTCGATAAATAAAACAAAAAAACCACCGCAAGGTGGTTTTAAAAATTATTATTATATTTATGTCTTTGATTTCAAACTTAAAAATGCACGTCTGACTTCGTCAAAATGCGCCTTTAATTTTTGTTTTAATAATTCCCCTTCTGAATTATTAGAGATTGAACTCAAAGTACTGTCTTCATATTTATCCAAATCACTCATAGCATTATCATCGAGCTCTTCATACTGACCAATTTTATTTAATATATGAATTAGAGTATCAACCTCTCCATTGTGCTCGATATTTTTTCGTGCGACAATCGCGTTATCATACTTCTCAACAACATCTTTTTTAGGATGATATTGTAAAACAAAACCAAGGCCAAGAGGTTCAGGTTTGATACTACTTCTGCGTACATAAGGATGTAAAACTTCTTTACTTCTAGAAATTTCTGAAGCCATATCACTATTAATGTAGCCTAAAATTACTTTTCCAATATTAGGAAATGCACTGGTCAACTGTTCCTGTGCATTTTTTAAAGTATTACCTGTAGAGATTAATTCATCAACTACTAAAACTACCTTACCATCAAAAACATCTTTGGATAAATCGTATGTTATTTTTGTTCGTCGTACTCTCTCAGACATCTCTTCGGTTTTAAGCTTACGATGACTTTTGCCAGCTATAAACCTTATTTCTGGCGGTTTAATACCGGGATAAACCCTTTTCCATAATGATTTTATAAATAAAGCCAAGGGCCTTGAACTGATATCTAATATCACCAATGTATCAACCTTATTTTCATAAATACTAACTACAAAATCAATCCCCTGTTCAATATAATTTTTCCTATTTTCCGGTAAAAACAATCCATCATCATTATAATTTTCAAAATATGATGAATAATCTTGTTTATTTTTCATCAACAACTCAGGAAATTCGTCTGATTTAAAATAGCTTGGCTCACGTCTCATAATAAATTTTACTTAGCAACTTCAATAATCAAATCCAGCATCTTACTAAATGGTATCCCCGCTTTCCCGGCCGCCTCTGGGAACAAACTGGTTGCGGTCATCCCAGGAATAGTATTTGTTTCAATCACATACACTTTTTTATCGTCACCATAAAAGAAATCCGTGCGACTCATACCACGACAGCTCAAGGCCAAATGCGCCTTCACGGCATAATCTTGCATCTGTTTATTTATTTCCTCAGGAAAATCTGCCGGACACACATGTTTTGAACCACCAGCGGCGTATTTTGATTTATAATCATAAAATTTTCCCAGTTGCGGTAAAATATGAGTTGGGGGTAATGCAAAAGCCTCACCTTTTTTCTCCAAAATTCCACAGGTGGCCTCTTGCCCTTTGATAAACCGTTGGGCCATCAACCAAGGATATTTTTTAATCGTTTTATTTATCGCTTTTATCAAATCGTCTTCAGTTTTAATTATCGAAACACCTACGGCCGAACCTTGATCAACCGGTTTTACCACACACGGATATCCAACCTGATCATTAATCGCTTTCAAAATATCTTTTTTAAATTTTTTCCAATATTTGGCAGTAATATCAATAAACTCTGGATGTGGTATTTTCCAAACATGGTACATCAAACCAGCATATACTTTATTCATACACAAAGCACTGCTCAAAGTATTTGGTCCTGTATATTTAATTCCCAAAGTCTCAAACATACCTTGCACAGAGCCGTCTTCACCTGGTGATCCGTGCAAAGCAACAAAAATAACATCAAAAGATTTACGATCCTTATTTACGAAATCTACCGCTCGTTTATTTTTGCCAACAACAATAAATTTACTATCCTTGGTCATTTCAATCAAAGTTGGTAAATATTTTGAACGGTCAAGATTATCAAAAACCGCCTGACCAGTAATCAACGAAATCTCTCGTTCAGACGATGTACCTCCGTACAAAACTCCAATCTTCAACTTAGACATAATAAATTAAATTATATTAAGGTAAATAATTTTCTGCATTAACTGGTATACCATTCAAGCGTACCTCAAAATGCAAATGGGCACCAGTTACAAACGGACCAGACCCTACCATTCCAGGTGTACCACCAGAATATCCGATAATATCCCCCTTTGTTACAAATTGATCTTCGGTAACAGTAATACGACTCAAATGACCATAAAGGGTGGACAGATTACCATTGTGAATCAGTAAAATATAACTATAGCAACTAGCCACGGTACAGCGTTTGGCACGTCCTATATAGCCCGAATTTGAGGCCACAATAGGCGAACCCTGTGGAGAGCGAATATCAGTACCACTATGTTCAAAAACTCGTCTAAATGGGTAATCTGGATCATGGAAAGCTGAGGTAACATAACGTCCACTCACCGGCCACACGAAATCGCCCGGTTTGGCTGGAATATTTTTAAACCGATCCTGATCGGCCAGTTTTTTCCTCACTTGATCTTCATATGAACGCACTTCATTTTCTACTAATTTATATTGCTGACGCAAACTATCAAGCAATGTTCTATATTTCAATTCAGAAGATTGAGTTTGAACCAACAGCGTTTGTTTGGTACCCATACTTTCATTCAAATCTTTCTTTTTATTTTCCAGTTGCACCAACAACTCGTCATATGTTTTTCGACGTTCTTCTGCTTGGGCCTTTTTCTTATCCAAATCTTCTTTGATCAACCTCACTTGTTTTACTGTACGTCCCAAGTCTGTATACACATCTTCTAGATACTTAGCTTGATTATAAAATTCGGCAAAATTGTCATTGGTCAACATTATCTCCAAAAAGTTCTTTTGATCATTAGCGTGCAGATCTTGAATTATTTTTGATATAATTTTTTTCTGTTTATCCATGGTTTCTTGTTTTTGCGCAATTGAAATACTCAGGGCTTCAATTTCTAATTCTGTTTTATCAAGCTTCGCTGATGTCAAGCTAACATCCGCCTCCGCCTGGGCGATACGATTTTCCAAAATACTCATCTGATTTTTCAGAGACACGGCTTCAGTACGTTTTTGAGCAATATTGTTATTATACTTCGCAATCGTATCTTCCAACTCTTTAATCTTATCTTTGCGAGTTTCAATCTGTTTGTTGAGTTGATCAATCTCAGCGGTAGTATCATCAGCCGACACAAAAAGCCGGGTTGTAAAAGCCACCCCGATTATAAACAATATCACTAAAAATTTTGATATTTTAGTCATGATGAAATTATACCATATATATAAAAAAAATTGAACAACGAGTGTTCAATTTTTAGAATTCTATCTGAGATGTAATCTTACAATAACTTTTCTATGGCTAATTTTATTCTACGCAAGGATTCGTCCTTGCCCAAAACAGAAGCGATTTCAAACGGTCCGGGAGAATTTTGCTGGCCAGACAAAGATACCCGCAAAGGCCAAAGTACACTACCATTCTGGAAATTGTTATTTTTGACCCACTCCCCTACTACTAATTGTAAAATATCCTTATTCCACTGTTGAACACTAACTGTATTCAATTCTTCAGCTAATCTTGGCAAAATTTCTTTCACTTCAGATTCATTACTTTTTTTCCAAATCAAAATATCACCAGTATATTCAGGTAAAACAAACACAAAACCAAGCGCTTCGGGTAATTGTGCTAGAGTACTCACACGCTCTTTTTCCAGAGACAATACCATACTTATCCAGGCGCGATCTACATTATACTTTACCAATCCTGCCTTTACCAACCACGGCAGTGACAATTCAACCATTTTATCACCACTCAAATTTCGTATATATTGTTGATTAAACCAGTCTAGTTTTTCCAAATTAAATACAGCCCCAGACTTATTTATTTTTTCGATTTGAAAATCTTTTATCAATTCATCCATTGAATACATTTCTTTTTCACCACCTGGATTCCAACCTAGAAAGGCCACAAAATTTATCATGGCTTCTGGCAAGTATCCTTTTTGAATATAATCCTCTACCGCTACGTCGCCCTGACGTTTACTCATCTTGGTTTTGTCCGTATTGAGCAATAACGGCAGATGAGCGAGCTGTGGTACATCCCAACCAAAATATTTGTACAACTGAATATGTTTTGGAGTGCTACTAATCCATTCATCGCCACGTACAACGTGGGTAATTTCCATGAAATGATCATCTATCACTACTGCAAAATGATAGGTAGGAAAACCATCGGTTTTAATAATAACTTGGTCATCAATCAATTCATTTTTAAATACCACCTCACCCCTTATCAAATCATTAAATACAGTTTCACCTTCTTTTGGCATTTTCATACGCAATACGTGCGCCTCACCTTTGCTTACTCGCTCTTGAGCTTCTGCAGGACTCAAACCACGACAAAGTCCATCATAACCGGATGCCAATTTATTTGCGTTTTGATAATTTCTCAAATCTTCCAATCTCTGCGCTGTGCAAAAACAATGATAGGCGTGGCCCTTCTCTAAAAGTTCTTTGGCATATTTTCCGTACAACTCCAATCGATTTGACTGCATATAAGGACCCTTATCCCCTTTTTCACGAATCACTCCATTCTCATCCATCACTACACCTTCGTCTGTTTCTATCCCTGCCCATTTTAATGAACGCAAAATATTCTCTAACCCACCTTCAACAAATCTTTTTCTATCAGTATCCTCAATACGTAACAAAAATTTGCCGTTGTTTTGTTTGGCAATTAGATAACAATATAGAGCGGTTCTCAAACCACCAACATGCAACATTCCAGTAGGGCTTGGGGCATAACGTGTACGTAGTATCATAAGTCTATTTTTTAAACAAATTACTAACTATTAGAGCCAAAAATACAACTGTAGCCTTGAAAATACGTTTGATACGGCTTGGCTGAACAATCAAACGATAAACCCATTCTAAACCAATTTTACGCATAAAACAAGGGGCTCTTTTCACAGTGCCAGAGAGATAATCAAATGTTCCTCCCACTCCCATAGCAATCTTCACAGAAGGAAAATTCTTGATATTTTCATAAATCCACTTCTCCTGTTTGTTGTGCCCAAACGCCACCAATAATATGTCCGGTGCCGTCACTATGATTTCATGTATAGCCTGATCATTCATTTCTGGTTCTGGTACTATTGTCTGCTTGTCTTCAACCAATAAAGAATTAATTTGTGGACCAGGATGAAACCCAGCTATTCTTAATTTAGGAAATTGTTTTTTCAAATTATCAACCGTTTTTTTCAATATTTCTCTAGATTCTGAACCAACCAAAAATATACTTTTATTTTCTGTCTGAGCCATTTCACACAACCGAAACACGAAATCCACTCCGGTAATCCGTTTTATTTTCCCCAGACTCACCAAACTAATACCAAAACCATCACATAAATTCAAATCACCAAAATTTAAAACTGTTTTGAAATATTCATCCGATTGCGCGTCCACCAACATTTCCGGATTGGGAGTAAAAATAAAATTTTGTTTTCCGTTATACAAAAATTCGCGCGCTTTACCAACCGCTTCATCCATAGTCAAATTGTCTATCTTCACTCCCAAAACTGATGTCATAACAATTAATAATTTACTTGATAAACCCACCCGCCTGCAAATCCCACAATTTTTTATATAAACCACCTTTTTTCTTTGATAACTTTTCATGATTACCGATCTCAGAGATTTTTCCTTTATCTAAAACTACTATTCGATCTGCGCTCATAATAGTGGACAAACGATGGGCTACTACCACAACCGTTTTATCTTTCATCAATTTTTCCAACGCATCTTGAATCAAATGTTCAGACTCTGAATCCAAACTAGAAGTTGCCTCATCCAATAACAAGATTGGAGCATTTTTTAATATTGCTCGTGCAATCGCCACTCTCTGTCTTTCACCGCCAGACAACTTTAACCCTCTTTCTCCAACAAAAGTATCATATCCTTTTGGAAGTTGAGAAATAAATTTATCACAGTGCGCCGCTTTGGCCGCTGCAAAAATTTCATCATCAGTAGCATCAAATTTTCCATATCGTATATTTTCTCTCAAACTACGATGAAATAAAATTGGGTCTTGTGGTACCAACGAAATATTTGACCACAAACTTTCTTGTTTTACTTTAGCAATATTTTGATTATCAATCAAAATTTTACCACTAGTCACATCGTGCATGCGCAAAAGTAATTTGATAATAGTAGATTTACCAGCACCAGAAGGTCCAATCAACGCCACTCTCTCTCCAGGTTTTATAGTCAGTTCAAAATTATTCAAAACTTCTCTAGTCTTATGATAATTGAAAGAAACTTCCTCAAACCGAATTTCTCCACTTGTTATTAACAAATCCTTGGCCTTTGGAATATCAATAATCTCCAATGGCGTTAACAACATTTCAGTCATTTCAGAAGCCTCAGATAAATCCGAATAAACATGATTAATAATACGACCAAAATTCCAAATATTTAAAATTACTGAAATCACATATGCCTGAATCATCATAAAATCTCCAACCGAGAAAAGTCCTTTTTGCCATAACAAAATACCAATATACATCAATCCAACTTCTAAAATTAGTGACAAAAAACCTTGAGCTGTGTCAAAATAACTAGATAATTTCCATGAAAAATACTGCAAATTCGTGAATTTGTTTACCGTCTCAAAAAAACTTTTCTTTTCTGTCTGATAACCGGTAAATAATTTTACATTCGCATTGTTGGTAATAGTATCAGCCAACAAACCACTAACAGCTGAATCAGCCTCACTGCGTGCTACATCAAATTTCAATTTATATCGTATAAATATGTAATTTACCAAACTGTAAATTAAAATCCACACCAATAAGGCTAAACCGAGATAAAAATTACGATAAAACAACACCCCTACTATAATACTGATTTCAATAATCATCCCGGAAATGTTGAAAATAATTCTATCCGAAATCATTTCAAATGAACGAACAAACCGTCCCACTCGTTTTACTAATGAACCAACAAAATTATTATTGAAATAAGAGAATGAACGCAGGTGCAGATTCGCAAATGCATAGTTATATAAATCAGCCATGGTCTTGGATTGAAAATATGATCCACCAAAAGTAACAAATCTATATCCAATAAATTGGACAAAACGAATAAACAGAATTATAAACAACACTAAAAAAAGCTGTTTGGAAATACTGGCAATATCACCTTTCTCAGCCAACAAATCAATAAATCTTTTTAAATACAAGGGCGCAATTGTACTACCCGCTGAAGATATAAGAATACCAAACAAAACCAAAAAAAATGTCACCTTATAATTCATCAGAAAGTGCCAATATATTTTAAGCGTATCTTTAATATATGAATTGTTTTTTTTCATCTTATATTATTTAATCTTATCAAATGCCTCCCAAGCGGTATTTTTTATAAAGGCCAATGACCCCCATGGTGAATACTCCCCTACCAATTCCATAAATCCATTACCGGATACGGAATGAGTACCCACTTTCCCCTCTATCTTTGTCGCACCCTCCCAGTAATTTATTGCATTGAAACCAACTTCTTGATCAGACAAAATTGCTTTCACTGTCAGATCAATATTTTCCTCAGGAATTTTTATTTTCCAATCTAAGAAGTATGAGTTACCAGACCGACGACTTTTCCACTTCCTTTTTTCTGCCTTAATTTCAATTTTATCGGTATATTTTTGTTTCCCATCTGGATAAATCAACGTAGTATGATAAACACTTTTTACACCAGAGATATATTCAAAACACATCAAATCCAGACCACTGTCGAGCTGAATACTAAACCAATTCCAACGGTCCTGATTGTAGGTAGTGTCAGCCCATTGATGATCCATCCATGCCTTGCCAGTGACCTGATACAATTTGTCCTTGAACTTCAACGTGCCTTGGGCTGTCAAATCAGTCAATGAATAGTAGTAGGTACTTTTATCGTGTAATTTTAGATAGCCCTTACCGCCCTCTAATAGTGGCGGTTTGTTGTAAACTAAATTCAAATTCAACGCTTCAGTTTTTAAATTATACTTAAATAACGCGTACTCCTCCAACAAATAATTCACATAACCGCCAAACAAAATTGGTTTTGATTCAACTAAAAAATTTATGTTTAATAATTCCTTGGTGAAACTATCACGAGAAATAATACAGTAGGGCGCTACAAAAGTCTCCTTTTCACCAGTATCTAGATTTGAAATAATAGAGTGAAAGAAGTAAACCGTCTTTACCGGTAGACGACTAAGTAATGGTAGTTTAGATCTTTTATTGTCTACCTTGAACAAACAATTCATAAACGAAAACCGCTCTCCTTTTTGTCCGTTTAAAAAACCATTCACATACCACCACTCGACAATATTTTTGTGAGCTAGTTCATCTTTGGGAAATTGGACTGTACCTGTAAATTTGAGCATAATATATTTTTTTTAGCTTGCAATTATTATACCAAAAAAAGATGCTTTTGGCGAGTTAAAACAATAATAAACGAATCTAGAATAGAAAACAAGTGTAAAAAAACAATCTTGACAGTTTATATCAATGTGTTATTATATTATCACTCTCTACCGCAGAGTGCTAAACATAAATATTTCTTCTATGACTCCTCAAAATTTTACCAACAAATCACAAGAACTAATCCAAAAAGCGGCTCAAATTGCCACCCAAAACGGTCAACCGCAGGTGGAACCCCCTCACCTATTTTTCGCGATGCTCGAGGATGAAGAAGGCATAGCCGCCTCAGTTATAATGAAGATAGGTGCCAAGTTGATCACTCTTCGTGCTCAAGCCCAACTTCTTATAGATCAACTTCCAAAACAAACTAGTACATCCCCTGGCTTTACAGGTCAAATTATGCTTGGCCAAGCCATGATGCACATTTTCCAAACAGCTGGTAACGAGGCTCAAAAAATGGGAGATGAATATATTAGTGTTGAACACATTTTTTTAGCATTGATGGTTTCTCGCAACCCTATTAGTGATACTTTACAAAAAGAAGGTGTCTCTTACGATATTGCTCTCAAGGCATTGGCCGAAATCCGTGGTACTCAAAAAGTGGATTCTCCTGAACCAGAAGCTAAATACAACGCTTTGGAAAAGTACGGTAAAAATTTAACTGACCTAGCGCGCAAAGAAAAGATTGATCCAGTGATTGGACGTGACGACGAGATTCGTCGTGTTATGCAAATTTTAACTCGTCGTACCAAAAATAACCCTGTATTGATTGGCGAACCGGGTACTGGTAAAACTGCGGTGGTAGAAGGCTTGGCTCAACGCATAGTCAATGGCGACGTTCCAGAATCACTCAAAGATAAAGAAATTTTTGCCTTAGACATTGGGTCACTTTTGGCAGGTACAAAATTTCGTGGTGAATTTGAAGAACGCCTAAAAGCAGTGCTAAAAGAAATTGATGCTTCGGCTGGGAAATTTATTTTATTTATTGATGAGCTCCATACTATTGTAGGAGCTGGTGCTTCCGAGGGTTCGATGGATGCCTCCAACATGTTAAAACCAATGTTAGCGCGTGGTGAATTACATGCCGTTGGAGCTACTACATTGAAAGAATATCAAAAATATATTGAAAAAGATGCGGCCTTGGAACGCCGTTTTCAGCCGGTGATGGTCAAAGAACCTTCATTAGATGACGCCATCGCCATCTTGCGTGGTATCAAAGACAAATACGAAGTGCATCACGGTGTACGCATTACAGACGCCGCTATTATTGCATCAGTAAAATTATCAGACCGCTATCTGACCGATCGATTTTTGCCAGACAAAGCTATCGACCTCATGGATGAAGCCGCTAGTGCTTTGCGTTTGGAAATAAATTCAATGCCGGAAGAATTGGATAAAATGAAACGTCAGATGATCAAATTTGAAATTGAAAAACGTGCTTTAAAAAAAGAGACTGATCTTGAATCAAAAGAACGATTAGCAAAACTTGAAAAAGATTTGGCCGAATTAAAAGAACAAAGTGGTGAACTAGAAGCCAAATGGAATAATGAAAAAGAAATCATTACCAAAATTCATTCCAAGAAAAAAGAAATCGACACTCTAAAACAACAAGCCGAAATCGAAGAGCGCCGTGGCGACTTACAAAAGGTGGCCGAAATTCGTTATGGTCGCATTCCAAATTTGGAGGGTGAAATAAAAAATGACGAACGTAAACTGGCCGATATCCAAAAAACTCATGGCATTCTAAAAGAAGAAGTTACCGACCAAGACATCGCTACTATTGTGGCTCGTTGGACTGGCATCCCAGTTTCCAAAATGTTGCAAGGTGAAAGTGAGAGATTGACCAAAATGGAAGAAGTGTTGAGTCGACGAGTGGTTGGACAAGATGAAGCTATAAAAGCCGTTTCTAATGCAATCCGACGCTCTCGAGCCGGCATTGCTGAGCCCAACCGCCCTATTGGATCATTCATATTTTTGGGTCCTACCGGTGTTGGTAAGACTGAATTAGCCAAAGCCTTAGCAGAATTTATGTTTGATACCGATGAAGCGCTAGTGCGTATTGATATGAGCGAATACACGGAGAAACACAGTACCTCAAAAATGCTAGGCTCCCCTCCTGGATATGTTGGTTATGAAGAAGGCGGACAACTTACCGAGATTATTCGTCGCCGTCCATATGCGGTATTACTGTTTGATGAAATTGAAAAAGCTCATCCAGATGTTTTTAATATTTTATTGCAAATTTTGGATGAAGGTCATGTGAAAGATGCCAAAGGACGTTTGGTAAACTTCAAAAATACTGTTATTATCTTGACCAGTAATATCGGCAGTCAGATGATTTTGAATCTCAACAAACATGGTGAATTTGGCTTTGATTCTGGATCCACAAAAACTGTGAAGACCAAGGAAAAAAGCATGCGAGAAAAAATTATGGGTACTCTACACGAACATTTCAAACCAGAATTTTTGAATCGCTTGGATGAAATTATTATTTTCCATTCATTAAACGAAAAACAAGTCGCGCAAATTGTAGAATTACAACTTGAAAAGATACAAACCCGTCTACAGGAAAAGAAAATTATTCTAGATATTGACCCATCTGTAAAGAAACATATCGCCTCGGTCGGCTATGAACCCACCTATGGTGCAAGACCTATCAAAAGAGTAATTCAAAATGAAATACTAGACGAATTATCTCTACATATAATCGACGGAAAAATAAAGGATGGACAAACGGTCAAAGTTCAAATGGATAAAGGCAAAATCACCTTTAAATAAGTACTTTTAACCTCTCACAGAAAATGGGAGGTTTTTTGTTGTTCACATAATTAATATGTGATATAATGTACTCATTCTAAAGCATTATAAGTTATGAAAAATAAACTGACTATTTTGTTGTTATTGGGCCTATTTTTATGGCCAACCCTATCTTTGGCACAAGCCGAATTCAACCCTCATTTTATTATTTCAGACAATGAGATGTTTGACTATCAAGGTTGGATGATTTCTGATATTCAAAAATTTTTGGATGATCGCAGTAGCTTTTTGGCCAAATACCAAACCGAAGATATTAATGGCTACATGCGAACTGCGGCTGGTATTATTTTTGATGCTTCACAATCTTATCAGGTCAATCCAAAATATTTATTAGTAACTCTACAAAAAGAACAGAGTTTAATAACTGATGACGCCCCCGCTCAAAAACAACTAGACTGGGCAACAGGGTATGCAGTTTGTGACAGTTGCGACCGTGCCGATCCAAAAGTCGCCAAACACAAAGGTTTTGCCAAACAAGTAGATGATGCCGCTGGTATTATGCGTTGGTATTATGATAACAAAGACATTAACTCTATTATCAAAAAGAAGGATTCTCTTTTATCTATCGACAACACTCCAGTGACACCGCAAAGTTGGGCGACCGCCTTCCTATATACATATACTCCCCATTTGCATGGCAACCAAAATTTTTGGCGCATTTGGCAGACTTGGTTTAGTCAAAACTACCCCAATGGAACATTGGTTAAAGTTAGCAATTCTACTTCTACTGATGTTTGGCTGATTCAAGATGGGAAAAAACGCAAATTCGAAAGTATAGCCGTGTTGATTTCTCGTGCCGACCCAAAAATGGTAGTAACTGTACCAGAATCTGAACTTACAAACTATGAAGCCGGTCCAGATATTTCTTTACCAAATTATTCTATTTTAAAAACTGAAGAAAATAAATATTATTTATTGGACTACGACATGCTACGCCCGTTTGAATCAGAAGCCACCGTGCGCCAAATCGGTTATTACCCCGATGAAACTGTCGAAGTGTCAACAGCTGATCTGTCTGGCTACTCTATCGGTCCTCTAATCACTGTTTCCTCGACTGCACCGGCTGGGGTGATATACCAAATTACTGATCTAGATAATAAATTATATTTTTTAAAGGATAATAATTTTTATCCTATTATTGATAAGAACCTTTTAGCCGCTAACTATAAAAATATACCGATTGAAAAACATAAGAAAAAAGAATTGTCAAAATATCCGATTGTTTATGCGACACCAATTATTAAAGATGGGTTGTTGTTGAAGGATAAAGATTATGCGCAAGTATATGTTATCGAACAAGGGAAAAAACGCCTACTGGCTGACTCAGATACTTTTAATGCGATGGGGTATAAAAAGCAAAATATTATTAATGTAGGTTTCCAAACATTAATGATGTTGCCTGATGGTGAAAAAATATTTTTAAACTCAAATTTGATAAATTCCAAAGACAAATTTCTGGGTGATTCAGAAATGTTGGTAAAAGATTTATACAATTCAAAATTACCTGCTTATTTGGTTGCAGAATATCCAAGCGGACGAATAGTTACTGGCAAAGATATTGACACCAAACGTCCAATGGCCTCCCTAACCAAATTGATCACTGCCCTATCTGTGATAAATCAAAAGTATAAACCAGATGCTGTGATTACTTATAGTAGCAAAAAATATGGCGTTGAAGGTGGCAATTTGGCCATCAAGGACGGAGAAAAAATTAAAGGCAAAGACGCTTTTTATGCTATGTTGGTGGGGTCAGCCAATAATACTTCTCGCATGCTAGCCCAGAATGTTGGTCTAGATGAAAAAAGTTTTATTGAACAGATGAATATTGATCTTGATACTTGGGGGATGGACAACACGCAGGCGGCTGATGTTACTGGTCTTGATGAAAATAATGTTTCAACTCCACGCGATCTTTTAAAAATTTTTATCAAGGCGTTTAAAAACGAAACGATAAAAACTGCTATTGGGCAAACTTCATATACTTTTAAGGAAGTGTTGAACAAAGATAAAATTAGCACTCACACCATAAAAAATTCCAATAAGCTGGTGGAAAAAGCTGGCAAAAACTATACCATCCAAGCCAGCAAAACCGGTTATACAGTAGAAGCGGGGTCAAACTTAATTATGTTATTTAAAAACAACAAAGACAAAAAACAATATGTAATTATTACTATGGGAAATCCAGATTATATCAACCGCTTTGTCGAACCAAACAAAGTGGCTGAATGGATCGCATCTCCAAAAACAATACTTGCTACTCCTTAATTTATTAACTAAACCATATGTCGCTAGTTTTCGCGGCAATCACTCCACACCCTCCATTATTAATTCCTAGTATTGGAAAAGATATAATAAAAAAATTGGATAAAACAAAAACTGCGATGGAAAAAATGGAAGAGGAATTATATTTATCCAAACCAGATATTATAATTATTATTTCCGCACATGGTAGTTATTTTTCTGATGCTTTTACTATCAACGTCAGCCCTGAATATCATACAGATTTAAAAGAATTTGGCGACATAACTACGAAGTTAAACTTTAAGGGTGAAATGAATCTATCTTCGGAAATTCGAGAAAGAACTAAGGAACAAAAAATTTCTACCACCATGATTACTGAACCAACTTTGGATCATGGTAGTGCAGTACCACTTTTTTATCTCTCTCAACATTTACCTGATGTCAAAATAATTCAAATGGGTTTTTGCGATTTGGATTGGAAAACACATTTAGATTTTGGCTATCTAATAAAAGAAAAAATTCTTGATACTAACAAACGTGTAGCTGTAATCGCTTCTGGAGATTTATCGCACGCTCTTACCACCGACTCTCCAGCCGGATTCAACCCAGCAGGTATAAAATTTGATATAAAAATTCAAGAGCTGCTAGCAAATAAAAATATTGCTGGAATGTTACAACTAGAACCAAATCTGGTGAAAGAAGCCTCCGAATGTGGTTTCCGAACATTTTTGATCCTTATGGGAGTATTGCAAGATATAAATTATACTTACCGCCAACATTCCTACGAAGCACCATTTGGGGTTGGATATTTAACAGCCAACTTCATTATCTAATTAGTTATGATTGCTAAAGTTGCACCGATTCGCCGCATGCCAAAAAAAATATCTGAATTGGATTATTTGGTACCACCTCAATTTCATAAATCCATCACAGTTGGTCAATTGGTAAATATCCCCTTTCGCAATCGCCTAATATACGGAATGATTACGGAATTTAAGGAAAATGAAACTGAGGAAGCTCGCGGAAAATTAAAGTCAATTGAAAATATTGTTTGGGAAAATTCCGCTCTCACCCTAAAACAGTTGAGTTTTGTTATTGAAATTAGTGAATTTTATAACACTCCACTTGGGTTTGTATTACAAAGTTGTTTACCTCCATTAAAGAAAACTAAAATAAAGAAAATCCAAATACAAAATGCCGACCTCATGAAACCGGCCGTTCGAAAAAAACCGGAAATAAAATTGTATTGCAATAAAAATGGAAGAAATAAACTTTTGGAAAAGTTGATTTCCTCTACTGGACAAACATTGATTTTGGTTCCTGAAACAAGCGCAATTTCAGAAATTCTTTTACCACCAGAAACTCATCCGACAATTATCAATGCCGAGTTATCGGAAAAAGAAATTTTTGATTTGTGGTTCAAAATTCGTTCCGAAGAAATCAAGATTGTAATAGGTACAAGACGAGCGCTATTTATGCCGTGGAGCAATCTACAAACCATCATCGTGGATGATGAAGCCAATCCCAATCATAAAAGCTGGGATATGGCTCCACGCATTCAAACACGCGAAGCCGCAATGATGCTCGCTCATGCACATGGTGCTCAATGTTTTCTGACTACCCATACGCCGAGTGTAGAAAGTTGGTACTTTGCTCAACACAATGTATATAATAACCACGAAGAAGTTTCCGCTCTTGATCCAAAAGTTGAAATCATCGACATGCAAGAAGAACGTCGTGGACGTAATTATGGATTTTTGAGTCTCGATTTGGAGGACGCGATAAAACAGGATGGTCCTGGAGATATATTTTTGTTTTTAAACCGTAAAGGAAGTAGCGCTTATGTCGGCTGTCGTGATTGTGGATATGTAGCCAAATGTTCCCAATGCTCTCGAGGTTTGGTTTATCATGAAAACACTTCCACGCTTGATTGCCATTTTTGCAATTTGAAAATTAAAATGTATTTGGTTTGTCCCAAATGTCATGGTGCCAATATGATAATGTACGGGGTGGGCACACAATCTTTGGAAAAAGAATTACTCAAATCAAATCATTTAAACAAAAAAATCATTCGAATTGATAGCGACACTGTTTCTATTTATGACAAAAGTTTTTCAGGTGATAAAATAATTATCGGCACCCAAATCGCTTGGGATAAAATTGATTGGAGTAAAATAAAGATGATGTCTTTTATTGACGCAGACAGTTCCTTATTTATTCCGGAATATAAGATGGCTGAAAACTTGTGGGGGCAATTACGCGACGCTCAATATCATTTGGATCCGGAAGCACGCCTATTAATTCAAACAGGGCATGCCGATCATCATATTTTTTCGAGTTTAATGCATCCACAAAGTTTTTATGATAAAGAGTTACAAGAACGTAAATTATTCGGTTATCCGCCCTTTAGTTACCTAGTACGCCTATATAATGGTGAGAAGACCCTAGAACAGTCCAAAATAGCCGCTAACAACCTGTTTCTTCACCTCCAGAGCTTGACTAAAGACCGTCATGATATTACAATATCCAATCCGTTGCCGTTTTCACCCAGTTATACCAAAGGACTGCATTGGCACGGAATTGTAGTCAAAATCAGTTTTGAAAAATATAAACAACTTACCAAATTTTTGGCTGAAAATATACCAGAAAATTGGAAATTCGACCCTAATCCAAATAATCTTTTATCTTTTTAATATGTTGTTAGAAGTCACTTTAGAACCAAATCCAATATTACACAAAAAAGGTCGCGAACTTACCGTGGCTGAATTGAGTACTCCAGAAATGAAAAAATTGATTAAGGACATGGCAGAAACAATGTATAAGAAAGATGGCGTGGGTATCGCCGCCCCTCAGGTTAATAAATCTCTACAACTTTGTGTAATAGCAAAAAAGTTTTCTCCACTTGATAAAGATAATGATTTAGTCCTTGTTAATCCAACCTGGAAAAAGATTGCCATTTCAAAAGCATGGGATTCCGAAGGTTGTTTGTCTGTACCGGAAGTTTATGGAGAAGTTAAACGTTATACCAAAATTAAGGTTCAGGCTTTAAATCAATTCGGAGAAAAAATTGAATTTACAGCCCTAGATTATCCGGCTCGCATCATTCAGCATGAAATAGACCACCTCAATGGTACACTGTTTATTGAAAAGGCAAGGAAATTACAAAAAATAAAATTATCCGAACAAGAATTGTAATTATGATTTCTGCTGTCTATTTTGGAACACACCATTTTTCTGCACATATTTTGGAATCTCTAATAAAGAGTGGTATTTTTGATATCAAATTAGTAATTACTCAACCAGATCGCCCAGTGGGTAGAAAAAAAGAAATTCAAGCTTCTCCGGTAAAAGCGATAGCCCAAAAATATAATTTAAAAATTGAACAACCAGAAACTTTAAAAGGTTATGCTCTTTCTGAAAGTGCCGACTTCAATATTACATGCCAATATGGATTGATTATTCCCAAAGCCATTTTAGAGACAGCAAAACATGCTTCTATAAATGTCCACACCTCACTACTACCGAAATATCGTGGCGCCTCCCCTATCCAATCTGCATTAATCAATGGAGAAAAAGAAACTGGAATAACGATAATGATGATGGACGAAAAAATGGATCATGGTGATATTTTGAGACAAGAAAGAGTTAATATCGACTCAAACGATACTTATGCAGAATTAAATGAAAAATTGCTAGCTATTGCCCCACAGTTATTAATACAAACTGTTTCCGATTATGTGGAGGGAAAAATCACACCACAGATTCAAAATCACGATGAGGCTACCTTTTGTAAAGAGTTCACTCGTGAAGATGGCAAGATAGATTGGAATAAAACTGGTGAACAAATTTATAATCTATATCGTGGTTTAACTCCTTGGCCAGGTATCTGGGCTGAATACGACGGAAAACGTCTGAAACTGTTGGAAATAAAACCAACCAGTGTACACGTTGAACAAGGAAAAATCACACCTCAACAAGACAAACTGTTGGCTGGTTGTGGTCAAAACACTGCTATTGAAATCATAAAAATTCAATTAGAAGGAAAAAATTCAATGAACGCCAAAGAGTTTATCAACGGTTTTAAAAATATTTTATAGTTATTAAATTTCAAAACAATGAACTCCAAAAATACAATTATTAAATTTATTATCTTGTATTTTGCAGTTCGCTTGTTTTCCTTTTTTTTTAGTCCGATTACTCCTTTGCTTCCCCAAAGTCCCATCAACACTATTATTTCTGTGTTAATTTTTGCATTAGCTATTTATTGGTTATTAAAAAAAGACGAACGAGGCTGGTACATTATTGCTGGTGAAATAATATTAGGCGGATCTGGCGGATATCTAAGATTGGATTTTGTTTCTTTGCGCACCGTACTATTAATGACTTCTGTCACAATATTTTTCATTCAAAAAATAGTTACCGAAAAAATTACTTTCTTTAAACAATATCAAGCGGAATTCATCATAATATTAGTTTTGATTAGTGCGGTTGGATTGGCGGCAATCCGTGGTTTATATATGGGTCATAGTCACTCGGCCATATATTCTGACTTTATACCATATTTATTCTTATTGTATTATTTTCCTCTTCGTGAAATGTGGCTGTCAGACCGTTTTCGTGAATTAGGAAAAAGCGCAATTTTAGCCGCAATTTTTGGCAATGTATTAATGATTTTGTTTACTCAGATTGGTTTATCCTCTGGATTAATTGTCTTGCAGGACAGTTATTATCATTGGTATCGCGATGTGGCACTGGGAAAAATTACTGACTTAGGCTTCAACTTCTATCGCCTCGTTTTAAATGAACACCTCTTATTAATACCGATAGCGATATACTTTATCGGTGACATAATAAAAAACAAAATTACACAAATCAATTTATCTGTTGTTGCTTGCTTATTGTTCATTTTGGCAAACAACCTAACACGTGCCTACATATTGGCCCTGGCGATAGGCACGTTGTTTCTATATTCAAAAAATAAATGGAAAAGATGGTTGGCGATTTCATGCACTATAGGTGTATTATTTATTTTAATTTTTGTTTCTACCCACATTTTGGCCAGTCGCGGAAAAAGTTTAGGTCTAGAAATATTTGGCTTGCGATTACAAAGTATCGTTAGCCCACAAATTGAGAACAGCTCCTTAAGCCGATTGTTATTGTTACCAAAAATATTTGAAAAAATAAAACTCCATCCAATTCTAGGCACTGGTCTAGGTGATACAGTCACAGTTTTTAGTCCGGTTTTTAAAACATATATTACCACCACTCATTTTGACTGGGGGTATTATGAAATAAACGCTGAAATGGGATTATTTGGTACGCTTAGCTGGATTGGTCTGGTATTATTTACGCTATATTATATTACTAAGACCAAAGAAGGATATAACAAAAATATTTTTAAAGCAATAATTGTCGCTATTCTCATTATCAACATTACTAGCCCGGCACTATTTCATGTATTTGGAATTTTGTTGATAATTTTTATTTTATCTCCGATCGGAATTATCAATCATCATGAAATAGAAAAAAAATAGAGACTTTTTAATTTATAAAACACGGTATTATATAATACCGTGTTTTATAAATATTATTTGTTTGGATTTTTCGTAATCTTCTACTTTCTTTATTTTCCAGGGCAAACGGTAAAACCAGCTCGGTATCCAACTGCTTATCCCCTTTCTTCCTCGTACAATCTTTTTGTATAAAACCTGTGGGACAAACACACCGGTTTTATTTTGTTTTAACATTGTCAACCACAAATCCCAATCTTGAAAACGTTTTAACGACTCGTCGAATGGTACAAAATCTCTGGCACGGATCAAAGAAGTAACGTCAATATAATTTAATTTTTTTAAGAGAGCTGAATCGAAAATATGACTCTTCATTTTTTTCCATCCGAATCTGAACTGACTATAAGCATAACTCGCCTGCTGGTTATCATCTAGCGCCTTTTTCATCGTTTCTATCATCCCTGAATAACAGACTGTATCAGCATCTACAAATATAACGTATTCTCCATGTGCTTCCCTGAAACCTCGATTACGCGCAGTGGGTGCACCGGAATTTATCTGATCAATCACCAATGGATTTAAAGCTTTAATATCAGGATATTTTTGCAAAATATATTCTAATGATGCTTGAAAATTATCCGTACTACCATCATTAACTATAATCAACTCAAGGGGGAAAATTTTATCCTGTATAGATATCGTTTTCAAACATACTTCAAGTGTATGAGCATGATTGTAAACTGGGATTATTATACTAACTAAATTTTTCATAATAATTTTGACACCTCATTTTCCCAACGAAAATAATTCACTACACGTTCTTTGGCTGTTAGCCCCATTTTTTTTGCAAACAGTTGGTCACTCAAAATTTTTACAACGGCTGGAATAACACTCTGATCTTGATACACATCAACCACTATCCCTGTCTGACCGTCTAATACCGCTTCCTCGACCCCACCCGCTCTTCCAGCGACAACTGGCAAACCGCAGGCAGCAGCTTCCAAAAATACTGTCCCCCACCCTTCCTCATGATTTTCATCTTTATGAGTCAACAATACAAACAAATCTGCAAGATGATAATATTTATATAATTCTACTGGATCCACATTACCTAAAAACCGTACCACATTCTGTAATGAACTTTTTTGAACCATCTGAAATAACTCTTTATTTTTTGGTCCATCACCAATTACCAACCAAACTAGATTTGGTACTTTTTTTAATATTTCTGGCAACATCCGCACCATGTGAGGAAAACCTTTTCCTTCTACCATTCGCGCAACCGTAATAATAACTTTTTTTCCTCCTAGAGCCAAACGAGATCTTAATAATGAAATTTCTAATTCATTTATCGGGGTGTTAAAAAATATATCACCTGGACAAGGATAAACCACTTGCACAATTTTTAGATTTTCAGCTACAGTTAATAATTTGTTTTTTAAAAACTCACTATTTACTACAATACTCTTGGCTTCCTTGCACAGTTTAATAAATTTTTTACGCTTACTTTTATTAGCCAAAGCGACCGCAATATCTGTGCCATGTAGAAACAAAGTGTATGGAATTTTTTTAAACTTCTTTATAAGAAATGCCACATATCCAACTGGCAAAACATGATTGACATAGATCATTTCTATTTTTTCCTGATTCACTAAGGTAACAACTTGAAAAAATAAACGCAACCATTTCGGCCAAATAAAACCCCAATATGGATTCAAACGATAAGTTTTCCATGAGTTTTTAACATCGAATTCCGCCTGTTTTTTGTATTTTGGCGCATAAACTACAATATCCTGTGGGGGCAAATGAGCGGCCAGATTATAAGTGTAGGTGGCGATACCCCCTATTTGCGGTGGATATTCTAATGTAATAATTAATGTTTTCATACTACTTTTCTAGAATCAATAATTTTATTATAAAATTTCAAAAGCATAATTTTATCAATACCACCAAAGATAAACAAAAGTAACCCATACAACACAGCACAAATTGGAATAATAATTAAAAAACTAATTTTGGTCGACAAATAAAATGCCAAACTAGCCATCAGAATTGCCGGCCAAAAAGTTTGATTAAAATATTTAAACAAAACTCTCAAATCTATAGAAACCAGATGACGACAAAACCAAAAACCACCCACGCTCAAAATAATATTGCTCAACAAGGCTGCAAAAGCCGCTCCCATGATACCAATCCTTGGCAACAAAATCAGGTTCATGATGATATTTATAAACAACGCAAAGCCCAGAAGTATAGTTTGTGTTTTTTGTTTATTGCTTGCATTCAGAGTGGCTCCAGTAATAAAACTCAAATAACCAAAAATTAAACTAATCAATAAAATTCTGAGAACTGGAATAGCTGGAGCAAATTGTGGTTTATATAATTTGAGAATTACTGGTGTAGCCAAGGCTATCAAACCAAAAGATATTGGAAAAACAATAGTAAATAAATAACGCCAAGACTTCAAAAATAAATCCCCTATTTTTTCTTTTTGTGTTAAATATAATTCGCTCATGACTGGGTAAACACTAGCCGATAATGCCACGGGCACAAACTGAAAAGCAAAAGATATTTTATACGGTACACTCCACCATCCTAGCTCCTGAGCCGAAAGCATTTTTGACATCAATAATGAATCGCTATATGAATATAATCGTCCAATAATACCAGCCATTGCAAATGGTAACGCGAAGCCTAGAAACATTTTAAATATGTGAAAATTAAAAGAAAAACGATAAATCAGGCCATAAATCTTTTTTAAACAAAAAGCAGAAAAAATAAAATTCAAAAATGCTGGTATGGTATAAGCCAAAATTAACCAATACAAAGGCCAGTGATTAAACAGTGCTACGGTACCGATAATTAATGTTATTGCCTGTGACCCCACAATTCCAATGGATTCGTATATTAAATTTTTTCGTGCCCTAAATATTGAATAAAATGCGGCATGCAGATTGTCAAAAAACATTGTAACACCTGAAACACTAACCAGAACTCTTATTAAATAAGGATAGTTTAAAACATTTACAAAAAATACCACCAATGCATAACTTAGCAAACCAAACATCACTTTTGCCCAAAAAGCCGTATGTAAATATTGTTCACTTTTATCAGGATAACGAGAGACTTCCCTGGTCAGTACTGGACCCATACCAAAATCGGCGACTACTGTAAAAATCGTAGTAAATGTAATCGCAAAAAAATATGCGCCTGTATTTTCTACCCCGATCATTCTGGCAATAATCGTAAAATATACAAAAGAAATAACCTTTTGCAAAATTGAGGCGGCAGTCAGAAACGAAGTATTTTGGGTTACACTGAAAACTTTCATTAGTCTATTTTACCCCAAAACGCCCTAAAAATCAAACAAAAAACATCCCGATAAAATCGAGATGTTTTGGAGAGAAATTGAGAATAATTAACGTTTTGACCATTGAGCGGCACGGCGAGCTTTTTTCAAGCCGAACTTCTTTCTTTCTTTGATGCGTGGATCGCGGGTCAAATATCCTTGAGTTTTCAAAGTCTTTCTAAACTCTTCATTCCATAGTACCAAAGCGCGAGCAATACCGAGCTGAATAGCTACGGCTTGACCCTTTTTTCCACCACCTTGTACTAAACAAGAAATGTCCAAATCTTTTTCTTTTGCCATAGCTTTCAATGGAGCCATAACAATATCTTGAGATTCAAAATATGTTAAAAAGTCTTTCATTTCCATGCCATTGATAACAAACTTACCTGTACCTTTGGTGATACGTACACGAGCAGAGGCACGTTTGCGGCGTCCAACAGCGCGGTTTGATTCAGTTGTGCTAAGTTTTGTCATAATTATGATTTTTTAAAATGCAAGCGAATCATGCGTTGATCGCGTAATTTATTTTTTGGCAACATTTTAGCAACAGTTAGGCGAATCAATTCTTCTGGGCTTTCAGCCATCTGTGTTTTGGCTTGTTTTTCTTTCAAACCACCCGGGTGATTGGAACGATGACGATAAAGTTTTTGGTCCAGTTTTTTACCGGTAAAAACAATCTTATCACAATTGGTAATCACTACCTTATCTCCAAAATCAATATTCGGAGTATATTTTACTTTGTGTTTACCCATTAAATATGTGGCAATTTTACTTGCCAAACGACCTGGAGCTTGTCCAGTGGCGTCTATTTCAATGGTCTTTCTATTTGTAGACATAATTATCAATTATCTATTAAACAAACTCGATCATCGCCTCTTCACTGGCATCACCTTTTCGCAAACCTAGCAAGGTAATACGAGTATATCCACCTTTTCTAGTGGCGTAACGTGGGCCAATCACTTCCAACATTTTTTTGATAGCGTTGTTTGTATAAAGAACGCGCATCAATTGACGTCGGGCAGCCAAATCGTTTGGTTTGGCTTTGGTAATTAATCTTTCAATAAGCGAACGCAATGCTTTTGCTTTGGCTTTGGTAGTTTTGATCTTCTCATAGATGATCAAACTTTCTGCCAAGTTGGCCAAGAGTGAGCGACGCGCCGCAGTCTTGCGATCTAATGTAGCTTTTTTTACTAAATGACGCATATCAATTTATTCCTTAAATAATTACTTCTTCTTGGAAACTTTCTTTTTTGGTTTTTCTTCACCTTCAACAACTGGTTTATCTGGTGCGACCTCGGGCTCCTGTGCAACAATTTCAGGTTGTGTAGAAGCAACACTAGACAAAACGATTGAAAAATGATCGATCAAAATCTTTACAGATTGGCTTACCGCATCTTCTGGGGAAATAGTACCGTTGGTTTCAATATTGATTGTTAATTTTTCGTAGTTAGTAATATCACCAACACGAGTATATTCAACATGATAACCAACATCTTTTACTGGAGTATAAACAGAATCAGTAACAATTGTTCCTAGTGGATAATTCTTTTTATCTTTTTCTTCAACAGGTACAAAACCGCGGCCTTTGCCAACGATAATTTCCATTTCAAAAGTTTTATTACTAGTAAGATTGCAAATTACCAAATCTTTACTAATTACATCGGCATTACTATTTTTTTCTATATCAGCACCAGTAACAACACCAGGTCCTTTTTTTACTAAATTTAAAGTAACTGATTCATCACCGTAAACTTTTACTGCCAATTGTTTCAAATTCAACATTATTTCAACAATATCTTCCTGCACACCTTCAACAGTTGTAAATTCATGTTGAGCACCTTTAATTTTAAATGCTTCAACTGCACCACCAGATAAAGAAGACAACAAAACGCGACGCAAAGCGTTGCCTAGGGTAGTACCATAACCATGAAAACATGGGGTAATAACCAAAGCACCGGTAAGGGCGGTCTCGCCAGGTTGAAATTCAACTTTGGATGGTAAAAGAAAATTCTCCATAATATTAAGGTTAAATAATTAGCGAGAGTAAAACTCGATAATAGCTTTTGGATTAAAATTTGGATTTTCTACTGTAGGAGCGTTCAAAACTTTGGCGCTTACAGTCTTACTATCCACACCCAACCAGGAAGGAGCCTCCACTTTCTGTAGCTTCTCATTAATACCTTCAAATAATTTTTTACCTTTGGAAATTGCACATGCGGCAACTACCTGTCCAACCTTAACACGATAAGATGGGATATCTACCTTTTCACCATCTACGGTCAAGTGACCATGATTCACCATCTGACGAGCGGCGGCACGAGAAGGCGCCAAACCAGCACGATAGGCAACATTATCCAAGCGGGATTCTAAATAGTTCAAAAGAATTTTACTGGTGTCGCCTACTTTTTTAGAAGCTTCAGCAACATAGTTGGAAAATTGACGTTCCAAAATACCGTAAATTCTTTTTACTTTTTGTTTTTCTAAAAGTTGTTTGCCGTAACCGGAAACCTTAGGACGTTTCTTGCTTGGGCCGTGTTGACCTGGTGGATATGGGCGTTTGGTCAATGGGCACTTTACAGAATCGCATAATTTTTCACCGTACTTGCGGCATAACTTATGTTTTGGTCCAATTTTTCTTGCCATAGGATTTATATTACAATGTGATAAATTATACTCGACGTCTCTTTGGTTGACGGCAACCATTGTGAGGGATTGGAGTAACATCATTGATAGATACTACATTCAAACCGTTGATATGAAGAGCGCGGATAGCACCTTCACGACCACCGCCGATACCTTTTACGAATACACTAACTTCTTTGACAGCATAAGCAGCAATCTTTTCCATCAAATCTTTGGTCACCAGAGAAGCAGCATAAGGAGTAGCTTTTTTTGGACCTTTGAAACCAACTACACCAGCAGAAGACCATCCCAAAACGTTTCCGTTTGGATCTGAAATTGTGATGATAGTATTGTTGTAAGTAGCTTGAATATAGGCATTGGCGCGAGGAACCTGGCGATCAATAACCTTCTTTTTCTTGGCTTTGGCAGTACCTACTTTAGCTGTAGTAGCTTTGGCGACGCCTTCTTCAGTTTTTTCAATTGTTTTTTCTGTCATATTTTTTAATGTCTGGTATTAAAATTAACAAGCGTCTGCTTTAGGTCTTTTGACCAGCCAGTTTCTTGCCACTAACAGCTGTCTTGCGGACGTTTCCACGTACAGTACGTGAATTTGTCTTGGTACGTTGACCACGAACTGGTAAGTGTTTCATATGGCGAATACCACGATAACACTTCACATCCTTCAAGCGCTTGATATTACTCATGATTTCACGACGCAAATCACCTTCTGTTTTATAATCTTTTTCTACGATAGCACGTAGTTTGTCTTGTTGAGCTTCGGTCAAATCTTTGGCACGAATATTACCATCAATGCCGGCGTCTTTCAAGATTTTGACTGCCAAAGTTCTTCCAATACCGAAAACATACGGTAATGAGTAGGCAATCTTCTTATCACTTGGGATATTGGTACTAGCAATTCTCATAATTTCTAGAGGTGAGTAAATAATTTAATTAACCCTGACGTTGTTTATGTTTAGCGTTTTCACAGATGACAAACACGCGGCCTTTACGACGTACGGTTTGACACTTCATGCAAATCTTTTTTACGGAAGCGCGTACTTTCATATGGTATCAAAAAAATAAATAATTAAGTAAAGCAAAAATACCAACCACTGCCGCGATATCGACGCCCCTCTAAAAAAAGTGAGAAGCTACACCGCAATGGTTGATATTCTTATGTTTGAATTGTTTAGAAACGGAATGTAATTCTACCTTTGGTCAAATCGTAAGGGGTCATCTCTACTTTCACCTGGTCACCTAAGCTCAAACGAATTTTGTTTAAGCGCATTTTTCCAGATAAATGAGCGATGATTGTCTGTCCACTTTCGAGCTTAACGCGGAAAGTGCCAGCAGGTAACAATTCTTCAATTGCTCCCTTTAATTCGATTACGTCTTGTTTGCTAACCATTTGGAGAAATATTAATCGCTAGTATTCTAGCTAAAATAATGAATTTAGTCAAGGGGGTGCGGAAAATAATATTTTTACACTGAATTTTGATATAAAACCGCTAATCTAAGCCAATTAATACTATATACCAGCCTCGATTATGGACTTATTCACATCCTCCCCCTCTAGCCGATAAACAAAAAATTTGTAAAGTAGGAAGTTCCAAGATACCGCCAATGCCATGTTTACGATTCTCACAATTAAATAATAATTTACTTCTGAAATACCAAAATATCCTATATATTGATGTAAATTTATCAAATTGGTAAAAAACCACATCCAACCAATAGCAACTAAATAATTTGTACCGGCCACCATATAAAAACGTATGGCCTGTTGATGGGTAATTCCACGACCGCCAAATGCCCAATATTTATTAAAGAAAAATACAAAATTTAAAAGAAATAATTGATTGATAATAATGGACAAAATAGGACCAAATCCTAAATACACCATCAAAAGACGCAGTGTCCAAATATCCAAAATTACCGCGCTAATACCGACAATAAAGTACTTTGAAAATTGCACACGCATGGACCAGAGTTTTTTGAGGAGAGAGATCATAATTATTCCAACACTGCTTTTATGCGACGGATACCGCTAGACACTGCTTCTTCTTTGATAATTCTAAATTTACCCATCGAACCAGTATTTTCCACATGTGGACCTCCGCATATTTCTTTACTGAAGGTCTGAGAATTCATTGTGGCGGAAGGAAGGACATCCGGTTCCCCTACTGAGTATACTTTTACTTTATTGCCATATTTATCTTCGAACAATCCCATTGCACCTTTGGCTTTGGCCTCAGGCACAGTCATTTCAGCAAATGACACCTGATAATTTTTTTGAATAGCACAATTTACCAAATCTTCTACTTGTTGTTTTTGTTCTTCGGTCATTTTTTCGGGATGAGAAAAATCAAAACGCAAACGTTCAGCAGTAATATTACTGCCACGCTGTTCTACGTGTGCACCTAAAATCTGACGAAGCGCCGCATGCAACAAATGGGTGGCGGTATGATATTTCACCGACATCTCGCCAGTGTCTGCTAGACCACCTTTAAATTTTTGTTCCGCACCAGTACGTGACAAATCTTGATGAGCTTTGTATGCCTCCTCAAAACTATTCACATCCACAGACAATCCGTTTTCGTTTGCCAATTCCATTGTGATCTCCAGAGGAAAACCAAAACTCTCAAATAATTTAAAGGCC
>Ga0172379_10000804_pt1 | contig 72930 bp, 65 predicted proteins | sample GrowelOW334metaG_FD_119756 | JGI IMG/M metagenome (GOLD analysis project Ga0172379, IMG submission 119756) | Groundwater microbial communities from an aquifer near a municipal landfill in Southern Ontario, Canada - Groundwater well OW334 metaG | ecosystem: Environmental > Aquatic > Deep...
GATTTGATTATCCAGCCAGGCAGGAAACTTCAATCCCCAACCATTAAACTGGAAATCATACAATTCCGGGATGCCGTTGACCATCATGGTAATTGGTCCGTGGTCCCTTGCCCACGTATCATTGGATTGAAGTTCTACCAATTGCAGGTTCTTTGCCAGGGATTGATCAATCTTCAATACAACGGCGGCAGGATCAGGAGTAACAACAATTAGCTTCTCGTTTTTTAATATCTCATTGGCTAATACTATAAAACAAGCTTCTACCTCATCCAGAAGATCAATCCAATCGCTCTTTGCATGGGGCCATGTTAACATGACTCCGCTTTGCGGATACCATTCGGCGGGTAAAAATTTCGATTTGGGCGATACCATAGCAGGCAAAGGTAAATAATAATGGTCAAAACAATTATTCAAAATGTTCACACAATAAATATCCAGCCTAATTAGAAGCGCTGAAGGCAGCCAAAATTCCTTTTAGAAACTGATTGTGGTCAAATTTTTCCTCACCAAAACCCAATCTGACCACAACCAATTGCCTGGAAGGAATGATGAACACACGCTGGCCTCTATGACCTTGACATGCAAACATATCCTGAGGGACATCAGGCAAATCCCCGGAGCGATTGAGCCAAAAAAACGCACCGTATTTACCATTCGCAGCCCTGGCTGTTGTAGTTGTGTAAGACACCCATCCCTTGGGCAGGATGCTATCTCCCCTCCATACACCATCCTGCAAATACAATTGACCAAATTTGGCCCAATCCCTTGCTGTTGCGTACCCGTATGAGGAACCAACAAAATTACCATTGGCATCCGTCTCTAAAATCAGGCTGGACATTCCAATTTTTGTGGCAATTTCGCGGTACGGAAACTCAAAATATTGCTGGTCATTGTTCAATGTCTTTCTGATTATCCCTGAAAGAATATTGGTTGTACCGGAGGAGTATTTATATTCTTTATCCGGTTCTTTTTCGTAAGGAAATCCAATCGCAAACCTATAACAGTCAGGTACTTTGTAAAGCATCGTGGTAACATCCGAAAGATCGCCATAATCTTCATTCCATTTCAAACCGCTGCTCATGTGCAAAAGATCATTTATTTTTATATCCCTGCGCTTATCCTGAAGCCATTCTTCGATTGGCGCTGATGCCTGAACGGACAATTTTCCTTGTTTTACAAGTACTCCAGCCATCGCATTTACAATGCTTTTGTTCATCGACCATCCCCAAAGCCTTGTGTCCGAAGTAATAGACTGTTCTTTCCAGTAATTTTCTGCAACCAGTTTTCCTTTATAAATTACCACCACTGCGGCAGTTCTCTTCACTTTTGATCCGGGCTCATCAAAAGTCCAATCAATTGCCATTTGAAGTTTTGCTGTATTAAGTTCAGGAAATAGGGTGTCACTTCTACCCTCCCCATCTGGCCAGGGATACCTCCATGACCGTGAAATGGCCGTTTTCTGCTGCGAAGGCGTTTTCAATTGGGGAAGTTGTTGCCGTTCTGCCACCAAACAACATCCAAAACCCTCACGGTATATTGCTTTTTGTTTGGCAATTCCAAAGATTGTGGTTGTCACACTCCTCTCCTGATAATCAATTTTACTACTGGTATATTTTACAATAGAATAATCAAGATCATTCTCTTTTACACTAATTGCCTCGCGACCTGCAACAAAGATCCCTGACGCCATACATTTTGCACCATACCCCGTAGCAATGCTCAATTTCGGGTATTGGGATGTTCCTATAATAAGGATCGCAGCGACGATGAGCAGTGAAATCCAGATACTTTTTTTCATTCGAAAGTAATTCGTTTATTATGGTCAATTGGAATATTAATTTACTCAAAGCTACTGAAAAATATGGAATTTTGCAAGCAACCCTTACCCTATTATAAGGTATAACTCGCCATATATTTCCTAAAATCAAAGGATTTTTTACTTTTGATCCTTATATCCGACCGGAAACTTATGGCATCTAAAGCACAGTATATTATTATAGAAGTTGCAGATTCAGCACAAATAAGGGAATTTCATGAATTTCCGGCAGGATTGTACAAACGCGACTACAAATGGAACAGACCACTGGATGCACAGGTTGATGAGATTTTTGACAAAAACCACAACAAACAGCTCAAAAAGGGAGATATCAAAAGGTGGCTCCTAAAAGATTCTACAGGGCAATGCCTAGGAAGGATTGCGGCTTTTTATACAGAAGAATCCTATACTCAATTTGACATACCTACCGGTGGTGTTGGATTTTTTGATGCTGTCAACGACTTGAAAGTTGCAGGAATGCTTTTTGATGTGGCCAGGAAATGGTTGGCATCCCATCAGCTTCTGGCAATGGATGGTCCAATAAACCCGGGAATGCGTGATGCTTTTTGGGGATGTCTTGTGGACGGTTTTCATGAACCAGTTTTCCAAATGCCATACAATTACCCCTATTACAAGGAACTTTTTGAAGGGTATGGATTTAAGAACTATTTCAACCAATATACTTATCAGCGTACTTTTGAGGATACTTCTGACCTTCACCCGGTTCTGCACAGAACTGCCAGCAGAATATTGTCCAATCCGGATTACGAGTTCAAATTGATTGAAAAAGGAAATTCCCGATTTGCACTTGATTTTAAAATTATCTACAATCAGGCGTGGAGTAAATTTACCGGAACCAAAGATATTACAGACCAGGAGGCTTTATCGCTGCTTAAATCCATGGAACCTATTATGGATGAAAGACTTATTATTTATGGTTATTACAAAGGCGAGCCAATTGCCTTTTTTATCATGATGCCGGATATCGGTCAGATCACGAAAAAATTCAATGGTAAATTAAATTGGTTCAATAAGTTGCGATTGATTTGGGAACTTCGGGCCTGCCATAGCGTTGATAGGGTAATTGGTCGTATCTTTGGGGTAATTCCTTCTTTTCAGAACAAAGGTGTAGAAGGGGCTTTGGTCCTTTTTTTTCAGGAACAGGTACTTAAACCTTCTTTTAAATACAAAACTTTTGAACTGAACTGGATAGGTGATTTTAACCCGGTGATGATGAAAGTTGCCTCATTCATTGGAGGCTCAATATATAAAACTCATGTAACCTATCGTTTTCTGTTTGACAGGAATGCGGAATTTAAAAGGGCGCCTATCGTTAATCAATCCGGAAATATTATTTAATTATCATGTTTAGGGGGCATTAAAATGTTACTACAATTTGCACTCATTCTGGCAATGATTTTGCAGATTTTTGCTGCCATTCTTTCCATTAGGCTCACCAGGGTTACCAAATACAATTTATCCTGGATGTTGATAAGTATGGGTTTTATTATTCTTGCCATCCGTAGGTTTATCGAGTATATTCCGCTTGTATCAGATGCAATTGTCAACAGGCAAATCTTTATATGGCTGGGGATCGTTGCTTCCCTCTTCTTTGCGTTTGGCTTATTCCTTATTCAGAAAATATTTCGTTACATGAAAAAAGTCGAGGAGGAGAAAAGGGCCCTGGAAAAAGAGTTGCTCCATGCAATAATTCAAGCAGAAGAGCGCGAAAGAAAACGCTTTGCCAACGATTTACACGATGGACTTGGACCAATTCTCTCTACTGTCAAAATGTCGCTTACAACGGTTGGGCGAGGAGAAAATGACGATACCTCAAAAATGATACTTCGGAATGCAGATGCGGCAATAGATGAGGCAATTAAGAGCCTGCGCGAAATATCAAATAATCTTAGCCCGCATATCCTCAATAATTTCGGATTAACAAAAGCAATTCGTAACTTTATCAATAAAATTAACCTGACAGATACGATTCAAATTGATTTTTCGACCAACATTCACGACCAAAGATTTGAAAATGATGTTGAAGTTGTCATTTATCGGGTAATATGTGAATTGATTACCAATACGATCAAACATGCCAAAGCCAATACCATTGAAATTACAATGGTATCTGTTGGTGGCCGCTTGCATGGTACTTACCTTGACGACGGTTTAGGGTTTAACCAGGCAGATTCAATAAAAAATCCTACCGGTATGGGTTTTTCCAATATTTTGAGCAGAATAACTTCCCTTAATGGTACATTTGAGTACAACTCGGAAAGCGGAAAAGGTTTTACCGCCTCTTTTTCAATACCAATCGTTTGATGAGTCCTCTGTCAACAATTGGTTATATTCTATTCTTCAATCTAAACATAAATAACTTTGGTCAGTTTAAATTCCTTTTTTTGTCATGAGAATCCTGCTAGTAGATGATCATAACCTATTCAGAAATGGCCTTAAAATGCTTATTGATACAATACCAGGGTATTGTGTAACAGGAGAAGCATCCAATGGAAAGGAATTTTTGGAGAAAATTGCAAAGGAAAAATTTGATGTCGTTTTGCTGGATATTGAGATGCCTGAACTCAATGGCATTGAAGCCGCAAAAATTGCAATTCAAAAAAACAAAGACTTGAAAATTATCACTTTGACCATGTATGGGGATGAAGAATATTTTGACCAGATGATTAAAGCCGGCGTAAAAGGATTTCTTTTAAAAAACTCTGATCTTCATGAAGTTAAAACTGCTGTTGATGTGGTGTACCAAGGTGGGACCTACTATTCACAGGAACTGATGCAGAACATACTCAAAAATTTAAAACAGGTAAAAGTGTCCAAAGCGAATAATTTAGAATTTTCTGCCCGCGAATCAGAAATTCTCCATTTGATTTGCGAAGGCTGCTCTAACCAGATCATTGGTGAAAGATTATTTATCAGCAAAAGAACTGTCGAAAAACACCGTGCCAACCTGTTGCTCAAAACGGACAGCAAAAATACCGCCGATCTGGTAATTTACGCTATTAAGAACCATATTGTCACCCTGTAATAAATTGCCTAAACCCTTTAGGTATTAATACCCATCACTTTTAGGGTTACTACCCATTCTATCAGCATTATTACAACGTAAATTTGATGTTTGAAAGAAGATCCAAACACTAAGTTTATTTTGTCCAAATGGGAAGATTACATGAACGGTTGTGTGAAGACTTGCGTTGTTTAGAAGGGTTAAATTCATGCATGAACTGTGGTGTCTGTACTGCTATTTGCCCTTCAGCAGAATTTTACCATTATGATCCCCGCATTATTTGTGATACAGTACAAAGTACTGATGATGAATTAATAGAACAGCTGCTCAAAAGCGATACCATCTGGTATTGTGGTGAGTGTATGTCGTGCAAGACCCGATGTCCGCGTGGAAATACTCCGGGTCTGCTGATCATGGCACTCAGGAAATTGTCCCAGGAGTTGGGATATTTTACCGATTCAGAAAAGGGCCGGCAGCAGTTTGCTATTCGACGTGTCATTGGAGACTCAATTCTTACTACCGGCTATTGTATGCGGCCAATGCTGGTAAATCCACAAAATCATCCAGAGCAAGGCCCTGTGTGGGAATGGGTTTACAATAATTTAACTGAAGTAATGGATAAGGTTGGGGCCAACTACATGAAGGATGGGCCAGGTGTTTTACGGCAAATTGCCCCAGCGGTTTTAGCCGAAATCAATGAAATTTTTAAAGTTACGGGCGGGCAGGATTTTTTTCAATGCATTGAAAAATTTTCTTTAGATAAAGCAAATGAAATGGGCCTTATTGCCGGAGAGCGCGGGAGTGATAATGCCTACTTTTCTGAGGTATATACTAAAAACAGCGGTAATCACCACTAAATACAGGTATGGAACAAGCGGGAAAAAAACGAATTTGGGGAGAATACCAGAAAGATATTGCAGAAGATCATTACTTCTACGTGAGGAGCTGTATCCGGCAAACCTTTTTTCCGGGTTCGGAAACAACTTTTCTTAGAATTCTTCGGGATGAACTATTTAAAGATGTGTTTGAGGATGCAAGACATACGACCTGTACCGGGATTGGGTACCACACTGATATTGTCCCGTTTGAAACCACCATGACCATAGCGGCACGACATTTTGCACTGATGACGGAAGCCGGATATGTTAATTTCGTCCCATCCTGTGTTACCTCTTTTGGAATCTATACGGAAATACTTGATACCTGGAAACATTTCCCTGAAATGGAGGCGAAGGCCAGGGATTTTTTGTGGACAGCCACCCGTCGTGAATTCAAAGTGCCTGAAAATCTATCACATACATCGGATATCATCTATAAATTCAGAAATCAGTTAGCCGCCTCGTCAAAACATCATTTGATTGATAAAAATGATGGTAAACCTTTAAAAGTTGTCGAACACATAGGATGCCACTATGCCAAAATGTTTCCCAAATGTGGTATTGGCGGTGCCGAATTCCCAGCTGTTTTAAGTGGGATGGTAGAAGCATGGGGTGGAGAAGTAATCGATTATCCCGAAAGGAGGCATTGTTGTGGCTTTGGCTTCCGGCAATATCTGATCAGAGCCAACAGGGGCTATTCCATGTCCAACTCAAAAAAGAAATTTGAATCCATGCAGCCATATCAACCCGATTTTATAGTAGCCAATTGCCCCGGATGTGCCATGTTCCTGGATCGTTGGCAATATACGATCGCCGAGATGGAAGGGACCACCTACAATGAATCGGGCAAAGGAATCCCGGTATTAACGTACGAAGAGATGGCAGGTTTGGTATTGGGGTATGATCCATGGGTGATGGGAATGCAAATGCATCAGATATCCGTTGAACCGCTGCTTGATAAAATTGGGATCATTTACGACAAGAAAGACAAATACTTAGGATCAAAAGGACAATATATTGGAGTACCCCAACAACCTCTTTTTCTTCTGCAGTAAACATTCCCGTGCAATGTTTTAAAGCGAAATGGAATAAGTTATTCTTTTATATATCTGAAAATAAATACATTAAATTATATTTCAAATGAACAAAACAATAGTGATCGTGGGTGGGGGACCCGCTGGCCTGGAGGCAGCAGCGGCATTGGGCTCATCACCACACCATGTTTTGATTCTTGAAAAAGAGCATGAGACAGGAGGAAAATTAAAAAACTGGCATCACCTGTTTCCAAACTTTGCCGATGCTTTCGAGATACTAAAATCACTTGAAAAGACTCTGCCTTTAAACAATCCGGAGGTAAAATATGACAGTAATGTTTGCAAAATTGAGCAAATGGACGGTAAACTGCTCGTTTTACTGAATAAGGGTGAGAAAATCAATGCAGATGCGGTTTTACTGGCTACCGGATTTGATCTGTTTGATGCGCACAAAAAAGAAGAATACGGATATGGTATCTATAAAAATGTTGTAACCTCCTTCGAATTGGAAGAAATGTTCAAAATTGGATCATTTCCGGACCATTTAAAAGATGGCATGCCAAAAAAAATTGCCATGGTCCACTGTGTCGGATCACGCGATAAAAAGGCCGGAAACCTGCATTGTTCAAAGTTGTGCTGTATCACGGGTGTAAAGCAGGCGATTGAACTTCGTAAGCACTTGCCTAATAGCAGTGTATACAATTTTTACATGGATCTTAGGATGTATGGCCAGCATTTTGAGGAGCTGTATCAGGAAGCGCAGGAGGATTATGGCATAACATTTATAAGGGGAAGGGTCTCAGAAATAGCTGAAAATTCAGAAGGAAGTTTACAGGTAAAAGCCGAAGATACTTTATCGGGCAGACCGATGAAAATGGTTTTCGATATGGTTGTTTTGCTGCTTGGGATGACCCCTGCATCAAGTACAACGCCAATCTCCGTGTCATTGGGGCTTCCAAGGACCAACGCTGGTTTTCTGTCACCGTTACATCAGCACATAGCTGCCAACGAAACATGCATTCCCGGACTCTTCCTGGCTGGGACGTGTCGGGAACCACTCTCTTTACAGGAATCGATCACGGATGCCAGGGCTGCAGCCTTCAAAATTATTGAGTGGCTAAAATTGAAAGATAATAATTGAATTATGAGCAAATGGGGGTTTACAGCGATTAAGACAAACCAATCGGACCTGGACCTGGTGGATCATGGATTGATTGCAACGATAGGAAATCTTGAACCATCCATCTTCTGGTGCATTGGTTGCGGCAGTTGTTCCGCTACCTGTACCTCAGCACAATTCAACAATTTTAATCCGAGAAGGATCATACATGCTATCAGATCCGGTCATGTCAAATACATTACAGATGAAGTTGATAAGTGCCTGTTGTGCGGTAAATGTCAAATGGTGTGTCCGCGTCATGTGAATACCAGAAATATAATTCTAAATGTAAAACAAATCACAGGACAAAATGCGATTTGATTATTTTGTTGTCCCATTTTGCTTTGGCTTTGGTTATTTGATCATCATCCTGGTATTCAAATATGGCCGATGGATCAGGGAACTGGGGGAAGGTACTGCCCTAAGAATATTTAAATCCCTGTTAAGCAGAAAGACGCTACAAGCTTTGAGTGAGATATTTCTGGAATGTCTGGTTCACAGGAAGGTTTTCAGGATAAACCTGCTTTTGGGGTATATGCACATGAGCCTGGCTTTAGGGTGGTTTCTGCTGATTGTCATTGGAAAATTCGAGGCATCTTATTTTACCGGGGAGTTCACAAATGAATTTTATTTCCCCATCTTCTTTCGATTTTTTGAGTTAAACCCTCACCGCACATTTGCTTTACAATTTTTCAATGCCCTCATGGATTTATTGCTTCTTTTTATTCTGTCAGGCGTTGCTTTAGCGATATATAAACGTTTCAAATCCAGCGCAATGGGCATGAACAGTAGTACAAGGCACACTTCCGGCGACAAATGGGCCCTGGCGCTTCTTTGGATGATATTCCCGTTGCGGCTGCTGGCCGAAAGTTTAACGGCAGGGTTCGCCGGAAATGGAAGTTTCCTTACCCAACCGCTGGGCAATTTACTGGGGATGATATTCCCGGTCAGGAGTCTGGCAACACCCTTTTGGTGGGGTTATTCCATCGTTTTGGGCGGTTTTATGGTTGCACTGCCCTATTCGCGTTACATGCACATCCCAACTGAGATATTCCTCATTCTTCTGAAAAATTGGGGTTTTAGACCTGGGGAATCTATTTCAGGTGTGGTCGCTTGTGAACTTTATTCCTGCTCGAGGTGTGGTATCTGCATAGATAGGTGCCAAATGGATCCTGCCATCAACAAAAAAAACCAGATGGTCTATTTCCTAAGGGAATTGAGAGCAGGCAATGAGGTCACTCAAATGGCACACAATTGCTTGCTCTGCGGCCGATGTCAGGAGATATGTCCAGTAGGATTAGATCTGACCAACCTACGCATGATAAGTAGAAAACCAAAGGGTAGTTTCCACATCAATCCAAGCAGTTCCCCATCTATTCCGGTCCATTCATCAACAAACGTTCTTTATTTTGCGGGATGCATGGGAAGTTTAACACCCGGTATTGGAAGGTCTATGGAGGTGATCCTTAAAGAATCCGGTGAAAATTACCTCTTCCTCGATAAGGAAAAATCCTATTGCTGCGGTCGTCCGTTGAAACTCGCAGGTCATATGGAGGAAGCAGAAAAGATATCACAGAATATCAAAGAGGCAATTGTCTCTTCGGGTGCGCATACCTTGGTCACCTCCTGCCCTATTTGTTACAAAAGCTTTAAGGATGATTACAGATGTAATTTAAGGGTTTTGCACCACAGCGAGTATTTATTGGAGATAATCCAAAGCAGGTTGATTTTAATCGAACCCGGAAATCAACGGTTCGTTTACCACGATCCTTGTGAATTGGGCAGAAAGTCAGGAATTTACAATCAGCCCAGGGAGATACTTGACCTATTAGGAAATATAACTAATGTTGAAGAAGCTTATGGAAAATCTATGTGCTGTGGAGGAAGCGTGGGGCATCTGAGCATCTCAATGGACGAACGTGAACAGATACAGAAGTCAACTTCAATTTACCTGAATCAGAACAATCCCGATTGCATAGCAACAGCCTGCCCCCTTTGCAAAAAAAGCCTGGCAAAGTATTCTGAAAGCCAGGTAAAAGATATCGCGGAATTGGTCGCTGAGAATATGATACAATCAAATTTCAAATACCATAGGACCAGAAAGTCAAATCCCGCAAAGGTGGCTGGAATTGTAAGCTGATTAGTCCCTCCTGCCCATGTAAATGGAGATGTAATACAACAAAGTAGCCAATGATCCTAAAGCTGCAATGACATAAGTATATCCTGCCCATTTCAGCGCATCTTCGGCATTTTCATGTGTCTGGGCAGTAGTAATACCACTGGTTTTCAGCCAGACCAAAGCCCTGTTGCTTGCATTTATTTCAACAGGTAAAGTAATGAAACTAAAAAGTGTTGTCATGGCAAAAAGGAAAATGCCGAAAAGCAGAAGGGCCGGAAAGGTATTGATTAGCAGAATGCCACCTAACAGAATCCATTGCATATACCTTGAGCTGAAACTGACGGCTGGTACAAGGGATGAACGCAAACCAAGCCATGCATATGCCTGGGCGTGTTGAAGGGCATGTCCGGTCTCGTGGGCCGCAACTGCTGCTGCTGCCACATTTGTACCATAATAGACCTCCTCACAAAGGTTTATCGTTTTATCTGCCGGATTATAATGATCAGTCAACTCCCCTTCAACCGATTCAATTTTGACGCCATAAATATTATTATCACGTAACATTTTTTCAACCACCTCTTTCCCTGACAAGCCGTTTGCTGTAGGTATCCTGGAATATTCGGCAAACCTGCTTTTCAATTGATGGCTAACCAACCAGCTGGCCAATGCAAACCCAATAAAAATTATCCAGATCATAACTTTGTTTTTAAATTTTTGTCATTGATAAACTAAACAGCAAAAAGTAAACCAAAAAATCAGCGTGCAAATTTGTCAGTAAGCTATACTGTTTTATCCGTTAAACCATCCATTTCAGAAACCCCACCGGATAAAATAAATTTCATGGCCTCGGCCGGTGAGATGTTTAATGGCTTGATCCTTTTGGCGGGAACGATATATAATATTCCGGAGATATTGTAAGACAGTGGAAAATAGACTGCTGCCTTACCCTCCATGCCCATTTCATCCATTTTATCGTTGGTCAAAAAACCCATTCTCCATATATCATTCTGCTCATCTACCAAAACAACCACCGGACGATGGAATTTCTTCTCTTTCCCAACAAAAGCGGAGAAAAGATCCTTGAATGATGTGTAGATCAAGCGGAGGATTGGTGTCCTGTTTAAAATTCTATTAATGAGTAATTTGACTGGTCTGGCAAAAATTGTTTCCCCAATTATTCCCAAAAATACAAGCAAAACTACAATGATTAATATGCCTAGACCCGGAACGCTCAGCTGAAAATATTTCTCGAGGTAGGTACTTAACAAGCCATCGGTCAACTGGAATAGCAAGAATACAATATAGACAGTGGCTGCAAGTGGTGCGATCAGCAACAATCCCTGTAAAAAATAGGTACCCAGACGCTTCATAACGTGGATTTGGTTTTGATGCAAAGATAATCAAAACCAAATCCACTTATATAAAATCCGTGTACCCTGAGTGGTAATTTAACAGCGAAGAAGGTAGTGTCCTGGCATCATTCTGCCCGTCGCACCTGAAATTCGTTTGCCTTGATCATCGTTAACAACATCTTAAACGGTACAATTGTCTCTACTGCATGCACTTTGCCTGCAGGTAGGATGAGACAATCGCCCAATACCATTTCAAATTGTTTTTCTTCAATGGAAAAAGTACACGATCCATCCAGTATCTGTACCAAGGCATCAAAAGGTGCAACATGCGGACTTAATCCCTGACCTGCATCAAAAGCGAAAAGGGTAACTGTTCCAACTGATTTTTTAATAATCGTTTTGCTTACAACCGCATCTTCAGAATAGGTTATATCATTGGCCATGTTAAATATTTTTGCTGAATCCATTGTGTAAATTTATTTTATAAGATTTTAATTATTAAGTGTATATAAATATGTATTAAACCCATTGTTCATTTAATATTTCACCTTTGATACTGACAGTTACAGCCTTAACCGGAACTTTTCGGGCCGAACGTTGTACCGCCATTTGTACCAATTGAAGCAATCCTCCGCAACATGGCACTTCCATAATCAGGACTGTAATCGTGTTAACTTTTGATTGCTCTATTAAATCGATCAGTTTTGTCAGATAGATTTCTTTCCCTTGATCCAATTTTGGACATGCAATTACCAAAGATCTGTTTTTTAACCAATTGAAATGGAAATCCCCCAATGAGAATGCGGAACAATCGGCTGCTACCAAAAGATCGGATCCCTGAAAATAGGCAGCTGCGGGATTAATCAAGTGCAACTGCACAGGCCATTGCCGCAGCTGGGAAGCCGCCGGTACTGTTTGCGTATTTCCGACAGGCTTAAGTGACGAAGGATCGAAAATGACAGTCTGCGATCCCGGACAACCACCACCGCAGGATGGATTATTCGCAGGTGCAACTGTTTGATGCACTGCATTTTTTACATTTTGAACTGCAAAAGATAAAATGGCTTCATGTTCAATCAAATAACCCATTCCTTGTTTCAGGTAGAAAGTTTCATTGTGCTCCTTTAGGTGCCTCAAATGTGCGACAACTGTATTTAATCCCTTTCCAACCATTGCTTCCATGACCTTTAGCTCATCATAGGGTTCGGCCTCCCTTTGTTCTATCGTTATGGCGCCTTCCGGGCAATGACCAATGCATGCCCCAAGTCCATCACACATCAATTCGCTCACCAGCCTGACTTTTCCATCAATAATCTGCAATGCCCCTTCATGACAATTTGGCACACATTCACCGCAACCGGTGCACTTTTCTTCATCAATTTTAATAATATCACGCTTCATTTGTAATCGTTTTATAATAAGCATTTTCCATTTAACCGGTGGAGGTAATTAAAACTTTCAGCAACAAAAATAATATATTGAGGGAGCTTAATCTGTAACATTTGTTACATTTACGGTAGAATATGTCACCATGTACCCTATTTTGTTGAACTCACCGCTTTTTAGAGGATTGACCGCCGAAGAACTTTCACTGCTTTTCGGACAGGTTAAGCACCAGGTCCGCCATTTCAGGGCAGGCGAGCTCCTGGCCCAGGCAGGTGATCCTGTCGAAAAAGCCCTGCTCCTGATGGAAGGCAGACTTCAGGGTGAAATGGTTGATTTCGCTGGTAATTCCCTTAAAATAGAGGAGTTAGAACCTCCTCAAATGGTAGCTGCAGCCTTTCTATATGGCCCCAAAAGCAAATTTCCGGTTTTTTTAAGTGCCAAAACTGACGGAATGCTTTTGATTATCCACAAGAAGGATTTTACTGATATGCTTTCATTTGATGTACGGGTAATGGTTAATTACCTGAATATTGTATCGGGAAAGGCTCAATTTTTGACTGGAAAAATCACCTTCTTATCCCTGAAATCGATCAGGGAGAAGATCGCCTACTTCATAATGCAAAGGATGAATAAAAGCGGGAATACCCATGTCCCCATCGACCAGACTCAGACAAATCTGGCAGATCTTTTTGGCGTTACACGTCCTTCCTTGTCCAGGACCATCATGGAGATGGAAAAACAGGGTATTTTTATCTGGTCCAGGGATCATATTGTGATAAAAGATCAAAGAAAATTTAATTCAATTCTTGGTAGATATCCATGTTGACATCCCATCTTGATATTTTTATTCAAAAGATGAACAACCTTGGAAAAAAAGGAATTCCATTCTTGTTTATTATTGATTATGAGATGAATAATCCTGTTATTCACACTTTCCGCGAAGCTGCGAAGGAGGGAATATATTTTTCGGTACATGGTCGACGCAACAAAAAAAAATCAGTTTTGGATGAATTGAAGTTAGGATTCAATAAAAAAGTCATTGACTTCCCGTTTTATCAAAATGCCTTTCAAAAAGTTCTGAGACAGATTTATCTGGGCAATACGTTTTTGCTTAACTTGACTTTCCCAACGGAAATAGAGACCAACTGGAGCCTGGAACGAATATACGCTAAAAGCAATGCCCCCTATCGGTTGCTGTTTAAAGATAAGTTTGCTGTCTTTTCGCCGGAGTGCTTTGTCCGGATATCCAAGGGGGAAATTTCCTCCTTTCCCATGAAAGGAACCATTGATGCAGCCATCGAACATGCAGTTGACATTATTATGGCAGACGAAAAGGAGAAAGCAGAACATGCCACTATTGTTGACCTGATTCGCAACGACCTATCCATGGTCGCAAACAATGTTCATGTTAAAAGATACAGGTATTTAGATGAAATTGTAACCCATGACAAGCGGTTGCTACAGGTCAGTTCTGAAATTTCCGGGATATTACCAACAGATTATCAATCAAATATAGGATCTATTGTCTGCAAGTTATTACCGGCAGGATCCATTTGCGGGGCTCCTAAAGATTCTACATTGAAAATAATCAAAGAGGTTGAAGGGTACCAAAGAGGATACTACACCGGTGTTTTTGGGATCTTTGACGGGAAAAATCTGGACTCGGCTGTTATGATTCGTTTTATAGAACAGATAAACGGAAAATTGTTTTACAAAAGTGGTGGAGGAATTACCATACACAGTGATCCTGAAAAAGAGTACAATGAATTAATCGATAAAATATATGTTACAGCTCATTGAAACAATCTGTTATGAAAACGGGGCGTTTCACCGGATTCCTCTTCATGAGGAGCGGATGAACCGTTCCAGACGGCATTTTCTTGGGGTATGTGCCCCAATTTTCCTATCTCAGTTCCTGAAGGCACCGGAGAACGTGAAAGGTGAAAAGCTACGCTGCAGGATAACCTATACGGATGAAATAGAAAACATTGAATATGAGTCTTATATATTCAAAAAGATTGAAAGTCTGAAATTAGTTGAAGGGAGTGCGATTGACTATTCCTTCAAATACAAAAACAGGGATTCGCTGAATCTATTGTTGGAAGATCGGGGTAATCAGGATGAAATATTGATTGTCAGAAACGGATATATCACCGACACCAGTTTTACCAACATAGTTTTGCTTCAGAATGGTTATTGGTATACGCCTGCATTGCCCATACTAACAGGAACAAGAAGGGCCGAGTATTTGTTTCAACGAAAGATCTTTCCACGTAACATCAGGCCCGGGGAGTTAAAATATTATGAAGAAGCCAGGTTAATCAATTCGATGCGTTCGATGAAAGAGTCCGCACCAATCCGGATTAAAGATATTTATTAACAGTAAAAGGGGCGGATGGATTTTCCCGGCCCTTTTGCTGTTAATAAACACCGTTTTAAAACGCCAACCCTATGCTTATGCCACTGCGTAGCCAGGGATATGGCATTGATTTGCCACTGACATCGACCTGGTCGGAGCCATTCCTCGTGACTTTGATTTTACTGGAAAGAAAGGATGGTAATTTATCTACATTTTCCCTAACTCCACTTTCGACCTTATCAATCATGATGGTATTCGGGGATTTTACAATCGCAGTTACATCTGCCAGACCGCCTTCAATTCCCAGGAAGTAGAAATCAATGCACAACCTTTTGGCTATCAAGAATTGAACGCCCCATTGTATCCCAAAATTCAAAGTGTTTCCTTTAACATCGTATTTTTCATCATATTGTGTGGTAACGGCTGGAAATCCCTCTGTGATTGTCCTGTGATTATTTGCCTTGGCAGCGATTTTCTGGTATTTTAGGTATGGCGAAAAATAAAAACCAACGGGCCTGACATGGTGTCCTGCATAATGACGGTAAGCGGCCCGTACAGACATGATGCTGAATTCATCATTGGAAATCACGTTATCCGGTGAAGAGTTCAGATTATACTTATTGGCAAATGATTTCGGCGATGCAAGACCAACACCGAGTAAAAAAGAGCTTTTAGGACTAAATTTACGCTCAAACTCAAATGACAGAGAGTTGAAAATCAGGTTCTCCGGTAAAAATTTAATTACATTTTTGCGCATTTGTGGAATAGTATCCTGATTAATTGATACTTCCTGTCCTACAACGCTAATGGAGAAAAGCAGGAATAATAAAAATAATGTTCTGGTTTTCATTGCTTAGGATTTTAATATTTTGAACTAAAATTAGTAATATTCAAACAAAATACAAGCTTTTCGGTAGACACTATTTATCTTCCGTCAACTCGTTCGCAATCAATTCAGCCTGCTTCAATACCGTTTCGGTAGCCAGCATCTGCATATCGGGCGGATAGCCATATTTGCGGAGAATCCGCTTGACCGCCACTTTTAACCTGGCTTTCACACTCTCTTTGATGGTCCAGTCGATAGAGGCATTCTGCCGGATCGTTTCGGTCAATACGACTGCCAACTCCCTCAATTTATCCTTCTGCATCAACTCCCTGGCGCTTTCGTTGCTCGAAACAGCGGTATAGAAGGCGTATTCGAAGTCGCTCAATCCCAGATGCTTTGCCTCCGAATCCATCTCGACAATCTCCTTACTCAGGTGGATGAGCTCATCGATCACCTCGGCTGCAGTCAAAATTTTGGCATGGTACCTTTTGATGGCATCTTCGAGCATCACCATCAGGGTTTTGCTCTTTACCAGGTTCTTTTTGGCCCTCGATTTGATCTCTTCGTTCAACAATTTTTTAAGTACTTCGAGGGCAATGTTCTTGTGCTCCATCCCCTTCAACTCCATCAGAAATTCCTCTGAAAGAATAGAAATATCCGGCTTTTTGATCCCTGCCGCATCAAAAACATCAATTACCTTTTCCGAGACCAGCGCCTTGTCGATCACCTGCCGGATGGTCGTTTCGATCTCCTCGTCGGTTCGACCCATGCCGGTGGCGTCAAACTTGGCCAGCCGGGCTTTCACTGCCTGGAAGAAGGAGACTTCATCTTTGGCATCCATCGCCTGATCGTGCGGAATGGCAATGGCAAAAGCTCTGGAAAGGGCCGTAACTTCGTTGATGTACCGCTTTTTGCCCTCGTCCAGCCCTAAAATATGTTCTTCTGCAGCCAGAATCATTGATAATTTTTGCGATGTTTCCGCCTCAAAATAGTGTTCATAGGCAAAATTGTGGAATAGCTGCGAAACCACCTCCAGTTTCTCCAGCATCAGCTGCACCGCCTGCTCCTGAAGAATGGTCGGATCACCCTTCCCGCCCGAATCGGCATAGAAAGAGAGTGCTTTCTTCAGATCGGCAGCAATGCCCAGGTAATCGACGATCAGCCCTCCCGGTTTATCCAGGTAAACCCTGTTCACCCGCGCAATGGCCTGCATCAGGTTGTGCCCCTGCATCGGTTTGTCAATGTAGAGGGTGTGCAGACTGGGAGCGTCAAAGCCGGTTAGCCACATGTCGCGGACAATGACCAGCTTCAACTCATCCTCAGGATGTTTCATCCGCTCGGCCAGGGCCCTGCGCTGCTCCTTGGAGGTATGGTGCTTCGAAATCTTCGGACCATCGGATGAGGCGGAGGTCATCACCACCTTGATGGCGCCTTTGCTCAGATCAGCAGAATGCCATTCGGGCTTTAGGGCGACAATTGCCTCGTACAGATCGGCTGCAATCCGGCGGCTCATGGTCACGATCATCCCTTTTCCTTCAAAGACCTCCTGCCGCTGACCGAAATGGGTAACAATGTCCTTTGCGATGTTGGCTATCCTGTTCTCACTGCCGACCAATGCTTCGAGCTGGGTCCATTTGGCTTTGGCTTTCTGGGCATTGGAATTAGGAGACAGAGACGCCATGCCTGGCGTCTGTACATCTTCCTGATCAAGCTCGGAGTCAAGTTCTTCTACCAGCCTCCTTCCCTCTTCGCTCAGGTTCACTTTGGCCAACCGGCTTTCGTAATAGATCCGGACGGTAGCCCCGTCCTCTACGGCCTGGGCGATATCGTAGATGTCGACATAGTTGCCGAAAACGGCCGGCGTATTGACATCGGTATTTTCGATGGGCGTTCCGGTAAAACCCAGGTAGGTGGCATTGGGCAGCGCGTCGCGCATGTATTTGGCAAAGCCATAAACGATCTTCTTCCCTACCACGTTGCCCTGCCCGTCTTTGGCATCGATGGTCTTCGCGCTGAAACCATACTGGGTGCGGTGGGCTTCGTCGGCGATGACTACAATGTTTTTGCGGTCGGAAAGCTGTTCATAGACATTCCCCTCCTCCGGCTGGAATTTCTGGATGGTGGTAAAGATCACCCCGCCGGAGGCCACTTTGAGCAGCTCCCGCAACTGGTTCCGGTCTTCTGCCTGGACGGGTTCCTGCCGGAGTAGCTGTTTGGAATCGGCAAAAGTGCCGAACAGCTGATCGTCGAGATCATTCCGGTCGGTGATGACCAAAATGGTCGGATTGTCGAGGGCCAGGACGATTTTGCCGGTGTAGAAGACCATCGACAGCGATTTTCCGCTGCCCTGGGTATGCCATACCACGCCACCCTTGCGGTCGCCGAAGGGTTGTTTTTTTACATCCGGGAGGCCGTAGGTTTCGGGGGATTCCTGGATGTTGCCTTCTGTAGAGACAAGGCATGCCTTGTCTCTACGCGAATATCCTGATGCGCGGAGGGTAGATTCGACGGCACGGTTGACGGCGTAATATTGGTGGTAGGCAGCCAATATCTTCACCGTTGAAAGGGTGGTGATCCCGGTTTTCGGGTCCTCCCTCTTCGATTTTTCGAACACGATAAAATGGCGCACCAGGTCTAAAAGGGTTTCCTTGTTCAGCATTCCCCTGATTAGTGTCTCCAGCTGACTGACCAGGTGGGAGGCTTCCGTTTTGCCGTCTGCGGTTTTCCAGGCCATGAAACGGCTGAACCCGGCGGACAAGGAGCCTGACTTCGCTTCCAACCCATCGGAAATTATATTGAAGCCATTGTAGGTAAACAGCGCCGGTACAATGGCCTTGTAGGTCTCTATCTGCCGGAAGGCCGAGTGCAAGGTGGCATTTTCGTCTGCGGCATTTTTGAGTTCGATAACCGCCAACGGAAGGCCATTCACAAACAGGATAATATCCGGACGTTTGTTCTGGTTGTTGGCGACGATGGTGAACTGGTTAACCACCAGAAATTCATTGTTATGCGGATGGTTGAAATCAATCAGCCAGACCCTGTCGCCCCGGTCGTTGCCCTGCATGCGTTTGGTTACCGGGATTCCTTCGGTAAGCAGCCTGTGGAAAGTTTCGTTGTTGGCAAGCAGTTCGGGTGAGGCAATGCGTTGCAGCGTTTTGATGGCTTCATTCTGGGTCTCTGCCGGAATACCCGGATTGATTTTTCGAATGGCCTTGGTAAGACGACCCAATAACAAAACCTGCTCAAAGGAATCACGTTCAGGAGAATGACCATCCGGTGCGATATCCGGACCATAGAGGTAGTGGTAGCCTAGTGATTCGAGGCGTTGGATGGCAAGGAGTTCAATATGATTTTCGGTTATACGGGTCATGTTCAAAACAAACTCAACTGTTGGGTATTTATTTTGGGTGGATAAAAAGCTCCAATTATTATGAATGGGCTTGGAGAAACATAGTGATGTAATTTTGTTGTACCCATGAAAAAATACAAATCTCTTTCCATGAACATAAAATCAAAATATTTCTCTTTAACCTTTTTGCAAGCTATTTCTTCATCACCGCCTGCATTTTTAAGACATTTCCAATATAAAGCACCCAATTCCCAGTCTTCAATCATAATGGTTCTCTCAACATTATCATCTGTGGTAAAAACATATGAGAATTTATATGGCAGTTTATTTACTACATTAAAAATAGTTTTTGTATCCTCTAAATCAAACAAATTGCCCTGTGCCTGATTTGCAGAAATTGCATCCAATTTCGTTTTATTCCATTCTCTATCACATGGTTCCCATATAAAATCGAAAACAGTCTTAGGTTTTACTATAGCTATAGAGGTACATTTTTGCCTGTTCTTTGCATCCGCGATCAGATCAGATAAGTTCGTACAAATATTTTTCAAGGAAATTTCTTTTCTAAACGCCCAATTATCTTTTGTATCAACTTTTTCTAAAAGATTTATTTCTTTATCTAAATCAGAAGGTCGATAACTTTCGGGTCGAAAGTCAGAAGTGTTTTTCACTAGATCCAATTCAATCCACTGCCATTTTTCGTAACGGTTTTGATAGTCCAATTTTCGAAAGGGTACAGGAAATATTCGTATCCAAGAGCCATCTTCACGAAACCCGGCAGTGCATACCAGTTCATCATATTTCTCTGATAAAGCAGGATATGTTTTAACAGTAATGAGAACTTTGGTTAATGCCATTTACAGTGCTTTAAAAGTGTAATTTATATCAGGCAACTGCATTAAGGCATTTGCAACTCGCGTTCGATGACATTGCAAGGGATTTTTCTCGAAACAAGTTAAGGCAACTCGCTTATCTTTAGCAATCATTTCCTTAACCTTTAATAAAGCAATGTAATTATTTTTTAATGTTGTTTTTTCGTAATCCTGAAATAACGTATCATAATCATTCTGAGAGTGCAATTCTTGTCGTTTATCTGATTCAATTCCAAGCTCTGGTACATGCACATAACGGATTCCAACCCCATCACAGGCTTTTTGTAACTGGCTTTTAGAGAACCCATATTTTTGACTGAAAGCATTTTTACGAACATCGCACAGAACATGCACATCATTAATAATAAGCTTATTTATATATGATTCGAGCGAAATGCCCTCATATCCAATACAGAATAATTGTGGTTCGCTGAATGATCTTTTCTGGGTTTCAACCAGGGCTAATTCTCCCACATTTAACAGCTCGTGAGCGATTGAACTCTTAGTAGCGTAAAAAGGATACTTCTGGTACGTATATCTGATTAAATCCTGCTGACTTAGTTTGCCAAAATTTTCCTTAACCTCAATTAATGCCTGCCTGTCGAAAATATCGAGCATTGCTAAATAATTTTCCGTTTGTTTTAGTTTAATAAATCGTCCATTAGGCTGATCTGTAATCTCCAAATAGCCGTATTTTTGCATAGTAGATAAATCTTGATTGGCCTGAAACGAAAAACATCCATACCGATAAGGAATAAAGTCGAAGGACCTAACCATTTGTGCACGGGTAAACAAAAACAAATACTTTTGTAAACTTTTTGCCGTAAGCCGTCCATTAAACAGCTCCAATAGTGCCAGTAAAATTTTTCTTCTGTAGTACAACATATAACAAAAGTACGAAATATTTGTGCTCTGAATCAACTATGTTGTGTGGTTATTTAGTCACTGTTATATTATTCCATGACTTCTCTATTTGCAATACAGTATTTTTCTGCCTCTTTTATCCAGTTTTCATACCAATACCAGGTTTTAGCTACCTGTACTCCAAATCCCTTACCACTTGCTTTTGCTTCGAGGTCTTGCCAAAGACAAGTATGAGTGTGCATACTAAAACGACTAAACCCTCTTTCTTTCATTTTTTCAATTACAGTACTTGGTAGATACTTGGGTTTTTCACGATCCCTTATTATTCTGTATTCCCTGTTTAATCCCTCTGCTTCAGGTGAATCAGCACTTATAAACTCAATAACCTTATCAGCCTGACCTTTATTATTGGCCGTTTTAGGCACATACAATACCCGGTAAGAATATTGTGGATTATTATAATCATCCTCTGAAATTGAATCATCAAATCCACCAATGTATTGTGAAATATTTGCGGGCAAGTCAGAGAACTCTTTCAATTGATCGGCATGTTCTTCCGAAATGGAAGAAAATTGAAGAGAAAAGGAAAGATACTTATCAATAGCATATTCTTGCCCAAAAAGTGATTTGATGTAATGGTTGTAATTGAGACAACATGCTTGAAATCTTGCGCTTAAATAATCATCAATTTTTGTTGTCATTTGATGTTCAATCTCATGTCTTAGACCTATTAAAAATCGCAGATTTTCTTTTGGCACTCTTTCTATTGGACAATTCTCATCATTCAAGCATCTCTCAAGTTCCCAATATTTGTATGCACCCAGAGCTGTGCGATCATATTTTTTTGAGTTAGTACCTTGTCGAAAGTATCTATAATCTATCCTTTGATCTCTATAGTATGCGTGAAGTAAATAAGTCCATGAAATAGTAACAAGAACAATGAAACTCTCTGATTTAAAAACAATATTAGGGTTATTGAAAATTTGAACAGAACAAAGCATTGCTTCCCTTGACTTTGTTAAAAGTTCCCCTTTTATCGAGTATAATTTCCGTATTCTTTTGGCCATATTTTATATTTCCACCCTTACCTCCCCGCTCATCAATTTTGGCAACAAAGTATCCTGAAGGGCTGTGAGGGTGCGAATTTGGGTTTGGTTGTTCAATATTTTTTGAAATAACGGAGTTACCTCTATTTCGAAATTTTTAATAACATCGAGTTTCGGAAGAGTTACAGAATGTCCCTTGAATGTATCTGTTGTAATCGTATCAAAAACACTTCCATACGCTGCCGATATAAGTTCGTCAACAGAATGAGCAATTAGTAAATAAGTAAAGAAGAAACAGCTTTCATATTTGGGCTTTATCCCATAATTCGATTGGCTGAAAGTCATTGGTTCTGATAGAATACAATATTTTCCGACAGTACCTCTAGCTGAAATAACTGTCGAAAATTTGGGTAAAAGTTTTGCAGAACTGCTGTTTAAACCTAATTCCGTAATGGATTTCTCTGAAGATATAATTATACTTTTATGGTTGTTTGCAATATCTCCACCTGACAGCCATTTGATATTCCCATTCCAATATTCTGGTATTGAAGTTTTTGGCGTTCCTCCTCCAATCAAATCAATGGCATCAAAAAGAGTAATTTTTTCCCAATCCTCCTTTTCCTCCTCCACAAACCACTGCCTAAAAAGCGTTTCGGCCATGGCTTCCAGGGTAGCGTTTTGGCGGTGCAGCAGGTCGATTTTATCGTCTAAACCGGAGAGGACGGAGGCGATGGCGCGTTGCTCGGGGAGAGTTGGAAGTCTGAATGAATATTCTCTTATCCCCTTCAATGGAACATTAGGAATTGTAGTACCTGTAGCGCTTTCAACAATGAAATTTTGAAAATCCCTATTTAAGAAAACATAGTAGATGAATCTCCGTTCGGCATTTTCGTTTACGTTGATATAGCAAGCGCTTTTTCCCAAAATGCATGATTCACCATTAAATAGAGCTAGATTCCCGATAGTTCCATTAATAGAGAGCAAAATAGTTTTATCAGATAATGGTTTTGCATATTTTTCAAATTCTTGCCTATTAACCTTTTGCGTCTCCGGTTTAATCACAATCGATCCTCTTATCAAATTATTTCCATTGATAAAATGATACTCACCATCATTATCGTATTGAGGAGTTCCATGTAATCCATCGCCAATTTTTGAAGTTACATCGATCAAATAAGTTTCTTTCCACTCACTCATTGTTTTTGATCTTTAGGAGGTTTCAGCCCTTCTGGTTTTGCGGGCAATTTGGAACTGGTTTTTTCTATTTTCTTTTCTTCGCTTGCCACGCGGCGTTCTAGTTTTTTAATGTCTTCGGCAGGTGGAAGTTCTTCAGGCTTAATACCACGTTTGCCAAGCATTTCACGTACGCTGGTATTATTTTGGATGTGCTCCCTGGTTATCGGTTGTTCGCCAAAGAGGTCTTTGTTTTCCACATTGTAGTTGGTCATTTCGGTTGCAAGGTTTTTTGCAGCAACGGTGAGGGTGGGCAGAAAATCGGCCAGTGGCCTGGTTGATTGCACGCCCAGACGTTGTTTCATATCTTCTGTCGTGTGTCCGCCGAACAGCGCTGTATCTCCTTTTGAACGAATGCGTCCAAAACCCTTGTCATCAACCCCTCGTTCATAGATGTTTTGCGAAAGTTGTTTTTCGGATGCCCGCAGTTTGTCCCTGGTTTCGAGACGGGATAAGAGGTTCAGTCGTTCTTCTATCAGTTCGGCTTTGCGGGTTTGAACGGCAAAATAGCTTTGTGCAAAGGCAATTTCTTCTTTCTTGGGGTCTCCGTTTTGAGTTATCAGGTAACAGGCATAGCGGGTAAGCATGTAATCATTAATTTCACGTTTAGCGCCGCTACCTAATCCGACCATTTTCGTGACCTCACGAAAATGGTCATCCAAGTTGATATGCTGTGTTTTACAGGAATCAACCGCACGATTTATTGCCACTACAAAGTTTTCCCAGCGTGCATAGCCCAATACTTCCTGCAATTCGCGCGCAAACCACACTTCGACCTGTTCGCTGTCATCTTCATTGTTGATGAGATGAACAATATCGTCGAATATTGTCTTTAGTTGTGAAATTCTAATTTTATCCATTTTGTTTAGGATTTTGACTCTTTGTTTCGAAAAATTCCCGAATATTTTACTAATTTTGATACATCTTATTCCCGGTAGCCCCTGAAGCAATTCAAGCTATCGGGTTTCGTTTTTAAAGATATTTTCCTAATTAAACCGTCTGTTTGTACCTTTTTCAATATTGCCGTTAACTTTCTATCATTGCGAGGTAATCCTCGATATGAAATAGTCCTGTTTTTGCGAAACCCTGCGTTCCACGCGGGAGGTTAGTAGCAAAAATGGGATTTTCAGTTTTGTACCTGACTCAATGCCAACAAATCAGACCTGTAATTTTTTTCTCTGGTCATCCAAAAGCTTGCCGTTATCCGCAATTCCCGCTCAAGCATCCTGGCTGTTTCAATCGTGATTGGTACATTCCCAACAATCAGGTCGTCCAACCTTTCTCTCGTCCATCCTATCCTTTTCGCAAATTCAGACTCAGACAAACCAATTGTGTCAAGCGTTTCCTTAATTGTATCGCCAGGTGGAGAGAGTAATTCTTTTTGGAGTTTTATATCAGAATCCATTGTGATTTGTTCTTGAATTTAAAATTACTCGAATTTTATTTTTTTCAAATTTTCAATAATGATCCGGTTTAACTCAACTTCTTCTTTCAACTGCCCTTCAAATTCAGCCTTAAGTTGGCTAAACCGCTCTTTGAAATCAAAATCATCCTCGTCGTCCGGCAATCCTACATACCTGCCGGGAGTTACCACATAATCCAACTCCCGTACCTTGCTGATTGGCGCAGAGGCACAGAAACCGGGGATATCCTCGTAAGTACCATCGGGATTTCTCCAGTTATGATAAGTGTCGGTAATCCTCTGGATATCCTCCTGCGAGAGTTCCCGGGTACGGCGATTAATCAGAAAGCCGAGGTTTCGGGCGTCGATAAAGAGGATTTCGTTGCTTCTGTCGCGGAAATTTCCATTCTTCCTGTTGCGCCGGAGGAACCACAAACCGGCCGGAATTTGGGTATTGAGGAACAATTTGGCTGGAAGGTTCACAATGCAGTCGATCAATCCTGCTTCGATCAGCGCTTTCCTGATTTCACCCTCCCCGGATGATTTGGAGGTCAACGCCCCTTTTGCCAAAACAATGCCTGCCTGTCCGGTTGGCGAAAGGTGGTAGATAAAATGCTGCATCCAGGCAAAGTTGGCATTCCCGGCAGGGGGTGTACCGTATTGCCATCGACCATCGTTACGCATCAAATCGCCGCCCCAGTCGCTCACGTTAAAAGGAGGGTTGGCGATGATGTAATCAGCTTTCAGATCCTTGTGGGCATCGTTCAGAAAGGAACCTTCGTTGTTCCACTTCACCTGCGAACTGTCAATTCCCCTGATGGCGAGGTTCATTTTGCACAACCGCCAGGTGGTTTGGTTGCTCTCCTGACCGTAGATGGAGATATCATTGACCCGCCCCTGGTGTTCGAGGACCAGCTTTTCGGATTGCACAAACATGCCGCCGGAACCGCAGCAGGGGTCAAACAATCTGCCTTTGTAAGGTTCGAGCATTTTCACCAGGAGTTCTACGATGCTGCGGGGAGTATAGAATTGTCCTCCCTGTTTGCCCTCTGCCAAGGCAAACTCACCCAGAAAGTATTCGAAAACATGACCCAGCACATCGGCGCTTCGGGCTTTGGCATCGCCCAGGGCAATATTTCCTACCAGATCAATTAATTCGCCCAGACTGGTGGGATCCAGGTTTTGCCGGGCAAACACCTTGGGCAAAACACCTTTTAACGAAGAATTCTCAATTTCAATGGCATCCATGGCCGCATCCACCGTGATTCCGATCGTAGGTTGCTTGGCATGGCTGCTGAGAAACCGCCATCGTGCTGAAGGAGGAACAAAAAAGACATTCTCGGCCTGGTATTCGTCTTTGTCCTCAGGATCTGCTCCAGCATACTCACCTTCGCCGGCAATTAGTTTATCGTGCAGTTCCTCGAAAGAATCAGAGATGTATTTCAGAAAGATCAGACCCAATACGACATGCTTGTATTCGGCTGCATCAATGTTTTTTCGGAGTTTATCGGCTGCTTTCCAGAGTTGTTTTTCCAAAGGCTCTTCGGTGTTGGTTTTTGTTGTTTTTGCCATTGTAAGGGATACGCTGTTCTATAGGTTATGAACCCAAAGTTAACCTAATAATATTGACTGCAACCACAATGTGGGAAAGATTTGCAGGAGGAAGCAATAAAAAAAGCAGTCATGGTTTCTGGCACTACCCACACTTTTACAAGCAGAGCGATCGGGTGCCGCGATTTCCAATCGCGGAAATATTAATAACTGCGATTCGGAAATCGTATCACCTGACCGCGATTGGAAATCGCGGCACCCGATCGCATCCTATAAATAGTGCCTCTAAAATTCGTTTTCCTAATTTTTTTGCAGTAACTTTATTAGATACCGCAAATAGTTATGGAAAAAAAAGAATATTACCGGCACGTTTTGCCCCATTTTCAGCAACCGGGGCAAGCCTATTTCGTGACCTGGAACCTGAAAGATGCAGTTCCCGCCAAGGCATTGGAGAGATACTCCCATCAACTGGAAATGATCAGGGCGCAATTGGGTGCCGCGAATTCCGATTCGCGGGATAAAAACTGCGATTCGGAAATCGCAGCACCCGTTACCCGCGAATCGGAATTCGCGGCACCCAAGCCCGAAATCGAAAAACTGAAGCAATCCTATTATCTGGTTCGAAAGAAATATATCAAGGCTTATGATGATTTATTGGATTTGGACAAAAACCCTCCCTTCGATCTATCCCGTAAGGAAATCACTGAAATTATCATCGGGTCACTGCAATTTTGGGAAGGTGTGAAACTCAAAAATTTTGCATTTACCATCATGCCAAACCATGTTCATTGGGTCTTTGAACTGTTTAAAAACGACAAAGATGGTAATCTGGTTTATTTGCAGGATATCCTGCAATCGGTTAAAAGGTTTTCATCCTACCACATAAACCTGGAAGTAAACAGAAACAGTACATTGTGGCAGAAAGAGAGCTTCGACACCACGATACGGGATGAAAAACATCTGTATTATGCAGTGCGATATACCTTGAACAATCCGGTAAAAGCCCGATTGGCTAAGAACTGGAGAAATTGGCCAGGCAGCTGGAATGGCTACGAAGGGTGCCGCGATTTCTAATCGCGGTTAGGGTGATGCGATTTTTAATCGCATTTTTTAATTTTTCCGCGATTGGAAATCGCGGCACCCAATAAAAAAATCAATCACTGATAATCAGATGATTGACTTTTTTATTGGTGATCCCACCGGGATTCGAACCCAGATCAAAAGAACCGGAATCTTCCATTCTATCCATTAAACTATGGGACCCTTGTTTGAGCCGCAAATGTAACAATAATCTTTTGACGGCGTAGCCGCAAAGCGGGAAAAATGATTTTAATCCATCCTGCACATGGATCACAGAATGTTTGGAATTTTTATCGGCAAACGGTGCAAAATCCGACAGAAGGAATAAATTTGCTGACAAAATCCCCCCTTTAGCGATGAATTACGCAATTATAGATGTAGAAACAACCGGAAGTTCGCCCATCAATGGCAAGATCACCGAAATTGCCATTTACATCTACAATGGGAGTGAAATTATAGATTCGTTCTGTTCACTCATAAATCCGGAATGTGGCATCCCCTGGAACATCACACAATTGACTGGCATAACAAACGAAATGGTGGAATCTGCACCCAAATTCTATGAGATAGCCAAAAGAATCGTTGAAATTACAGCTAATACCATCTTTGTAGCCCACAATGCCGCCTTTGATTATTCTTTTGTCCGCGAAGAGTTTAAACGGCTGGGGTACGATTACAAACGAAAAACCATGTGCACTGTAAGCCTTAGCAGGAAGCTGATCCCCGGACTTCGCTCCTACTCCCTGGGAAACCTTTGTCATGATTTGGACATCATCATAGAGGAGCGGCACCGGGCAGGCGGCGATGCACTGGCAACAGTAAAACTCTTTGAAAAGTTGCTCAGGCAGAACGAAACCCTGGAACACGATCTTTTCTCTTCTCGAAAAGGGCATCTCACCGAAGAGACCATTGCATCCCTTCCAGGCGACTGTGGTGTCTACTATTTTTATGATACAAAAGGAGATCTCATATACATTGGCAAAAGCAAAAACATTCATCAGCGTGTAATCGCCCATCTAAACAATCGCCTGACAAAAAAGGCGATGGAGATGAGTGAGCGAATAGCCTCTGTCAGTCACGAAGTTACCGGAAGCGAATTGATTGCGCTTCTTCTTGAATCCGAAGAAATCAAGACGAACCGCCCGTTTTACAACCGAATGCAAAAAAGATCGGCCAACAATTACGGCATCTTTTCATTTGAAGACAGCGATGGGTTCATGAACCTTCAGGTTCAAAAGATTACCGAAGAGTCAATTCCGTTAACCTCTTTCAATTTCTATCAGGAAGGTATCGATTTGCTTCATACAAAAGCAGAGGCACACAACCTGTGTAAGAAACTTTGTCATTTGGATGATCAGCGCTCACCTTGCTTTAATTCCAGGATTGGCAGTTGTTTGGGCGCTTGTGAAGGAAAGGAAAATCCAGAATCGTATAATGCAAGGGTACTGGAGGTAATCAGGCCCTGGCTATTCCATTCCCCTAATTTCTTTATTCTCGAGAATATTCGGAATACGGAGGAGATGGCCGTTGTAAAAATTTCCCGGGGAAAATACATCGGATACGGATTTTTATCGTGTGATCTATCCAGGATCGATTTGGAAGCCTTAAACGATTGTATCCGTTCGAAAATGGACAATTGGGATACCCGGATAATCATCAAAGGATACATGAAAAAATACCACCGGTCTCTGAAAGTCCTTGAGTATTAACCAACTTCACCCAGACCTTCCTTGTATCTGGCTATGGCACGGTCCCTTGCATAAGCATGATCAATGATCTGTGCAGGATATTGGTCTGTTCCGAATTCGGGAATCCATTTCTTGATATAAATATATTCAGGATCAAACCTTTGAACCTGCAATTCAGGATTGAATATCCTGAAATAGGGTGCTGCATCGCAACCCGAACCAGAAGCCCATTGCCAACCGCCATTGTTGGATGCAAGGTCGTAGTCATTCAATTTTGATGCAAAATAGGTTTCCCCCCACTTCCAGTCAATCAAAAGGTGCTTGCATAAAAAACTGGCAGTCACCATCCTGACCCGGTTGTGCATAAATCCGGTCTGGTTCAGTTCCCTCATTCCTGCATCTACAAGCGGAAAACCTGTCATACCGCTGCACCAGGCTTGAAAGTGTTTTTGATCATTTTCCCACCTAATATTGTCATAAGCCGGTTTAAAAGCTCTCGTGGAAACCTGTGGAAAAAACCACAAAATCTGGCTGTAAAAATTTCTCCAGATCAGCTCCGATAAAAAAGATTGGGAATGAAGCATTGCCAGTGCAGTGATCTTTCTTATACTAACAGTGCCATACCTGAGGTGCAGGCTCAATTTAGAAGTACCATTCCGTGCAGGGAAATCACGGTTATCCTCGTAATTTTCCAACAGATTTTGCGAAAGCGACCTGGGAGGGAAAATATTGGTGACCCTGGTGAAACCAAGCGATTCAATGGATGGCATTGACATTGGTTTGATCCGGATAAAATTATGGAAATAAAGCGAGGTCTTATTGGCACGAACACTGTCCTGATTCAATTTTTCCAGGAACCTTTTCTTATAAGGTGTAAAAACAGTATAGGGTTTACCATCCTTTTTAACCAATTCATCTTTTTCGAATAACACATGGTCCTTGTAGGTGATAAATTCGGTTCGGTTCATTCTCAATAACCTTTCGACATACATATCGCGGTGATTGGTGTAAGGTTCATAATCCCTGTTACAATAGACACTGCATATGTGATACTTTTCTATTAATGAATTAAATACATCCATTGGTCGGCCATGCAGGACAGAAAGGGTGGATCCAATTTTTTCCAATTCATTTTTGATTTGCTGCAAAGTTTCAAAGATAAAATTGATCCTGTAATCCGAACTGTCTGGTATTCTGGATAAAATATCAGGATTAAAAATAAACAATGGCAGTACATTCTCGCGGGTTTTCAATGCATGAAACAAGGCAGTATTATCATCCAGCCTCAAGTCCCTCCGCATCCAGAAAATATTGACAACAGGTTTCTCTTTTTGACTTGACATTTGAAATTAATAGGTAAAAAGTGACTGAAATATATGAAAAAACAAAACAAAATCTACCTTTGTTCACCAAAAACAGAGATACACTCAAATCTAAATTTCCTTGAATGATGAGCAGACGGGGCTTTGCAAGCGATAACAATTCCGGAATCCATCCTAATATTCTGAAAGCCATAGAAATGGCAAATGTTGGTCATGCAGTTGGTTACGGTGAAGACATCTATACTGAAACGGCAAAAAATCTTTTTAAAAAGGAGTTTGGTCCTGAAACTGAAGTATTTTTCGCATTAACGGGAACGGGTGCCAACATCCTATCCATTCAGACTTTGTGTCACTCCTTTAACTCCATTTTGTGTGCTGAAACAGCGCATATTTACGTGGACGAATGTGGCGCCCCTGAAAAATTTACCGGGTGTAAACTAATTCCTATACCTTCAAAAAACGGAAAGGTCGATCCGGCAGAATTAATTAATAAATTGCATGGTTTTGATTTTGAGCATCATGCCCAGCCTGGTTTGTTAAGTATTTCACAGGTAACCGAGATGGGCACCGTTTATTCGGTCGAAGAGATCAAAGAGCTTGCGGGTATCGTTCATGGTGTCGGTATGTTCCTTCACATGGATGGGGCCAGGATCGCCAATGCTGCAGTCTCATTGGGTATGAATTTCAGGGAATTCACGAAGGACGCCGGTGTTGACCTTCTCTCTTTTGGAGGGACCAAGAATGGTCTCATGTTGGGTGAGGCTGTACTGATTTTCCAACCTTCACAGGCAAAGTACACAAAATATTACCGTAAGCAGGCTGCCCAACTGTATTCGAAAATGAGATTTGTGTCTGCTCAATTTATACCATACCTAAAAGACGAAATTTGGAAAACCAACGCCAAACACGCCAATGACATGGCTCAATTGCTGTTTCGTTCAATTTCAGAAATTAAAGGTATCACTGTTACACAAAAAGTAGACGCCAATGGAATTTTTGCCATTCTACCCCGTGAAATCATTCCCATTGTCAGAAAGGAGTACTTTTTTTACGATTGGGATGAACCCAGAGGCGAAGTGAGATTAATGACCTCTTTTGATACAACAGAGGAGGATGTCCGCAATCTGGTGGCCCTTTTGAAGGCGCATTTGTGTTGAAATGGTGGGTAAGCCGCTTTTTTATTGTACTTTTGCCACTCAAGGAAAAATATTTTTAGCATGATAAGCCGAAGGATTATCCGTACAAAAGTTCTGCAAATACTCTACGCGCACGTTTCAACGCCAGAAAAGCAAATCAGTGCATCTGAAAATGAATTGCATTTCAGTATCCAAAAAACCTACGATCTCTACCATCTATTGCTCTCTTTGCCAATCGAACTGAGCGACTATGCAGATAAACTAATAGAGCTTCGAAAGCAAAAGAATTTTCCCACCCAGGCAGAATTAAACCCAAATCTGAAATTTGTATCCAACCGTCTGATCAAAAAGTTAAGAAATAACAAGGATCTCGGGACTTTTGTACAAAAAAACAAAGTCAATTGGGTTAACAGTCAGGAGCTTGTAAAAAAGATTTACCAATCCATGGTCGAATCTGAACCCTACCTCAATTATCTTAACAGTATTGAAGATAATTTCCAGGCCGACAGACGGTTTTGTGAAGATTTTTTTGCAGAAATCCTTCTTAAGAATGAGTATGTCTTCAATGAATTTGAAGAACAGAGTATTTATTGGAACGATGATCTTGATTTTGTGGTTTCAATGGTAATAAAAACGCTTAAAAAATTCAGGGAGGAGAACAACATCAACGACCACCTTTCTTCTTTGTACAAAGATGAAGAAGATAGGGATTTTACGGTTAAGCTATTCAGGAAGACACTTGCAAAGAGTGGGGAAAACAGAAAGACCATTGAAGCCTATACCAAGAACTGGGATGTTGACAGGGTCGCTACCATGGACATTCTGATTATGGAACTTGCCCTAACTGAACTGACAGAATTTCCATCAGTTCCTATTAAGGTAACCCTTAACGAATATATCGAGCTGGCCAAATACTACAGTACCCAACGAAGCAGTGTCTTTATCAATGGTGTTTTGGATAGAATAACCAAGGATTTTAAGGAACAGGGTTTAATCGTGAAAGCGGGACGAGGTCTTTTGGAAGGATGATCGAAAAATATTTTATAGCCCTTTCGCTGTTTACAGCATTCCTGGTATGTGGTTGTGAGAATAAATCCTCCAACCATTCTGCCCCTGCTGCAATTAATGCCGGCAAAAAAAAGCCATCCGGCAAGATTGAATTTACCAAAGAAATACATAATTTTGGTACCGTGAAGGAGGGAGAAATTGTGGCTTATTCTTTTCAGTTTAAGAACAGTGGGGGTTCCCCTTTTCGTTTGACCAAGGTCGTGCCTGGCTGTGGATGCCTGACCGTCCAATACACCAAAGAGACGATCAATTCGGGTGTCGGCTCAGGTATCGAAGTGATTTTTCATTCGGATGGGGAATGGGGCAATCAGGTCAAGTCGGTCGAAATTGAAACTTCCGATGGTGAGACCAAAACACTTACCATTGGCGCCTACGTAGAAAACAAGAGTTTTAACATGGATTTAAATAATTTGAAATGAGTACATTACTGTTCGTTATCGCTCAACAACAGACACAACAAGGTATGTTGGGCATGTTTTTGCCGTTGGTATTAATTATTGTTGTCTTCTATTTTTTCATGATTCGTCCACAGATGAAACGTCAGAAAGAGACACAAAAATTCAGGGACGCACTCCAAAGGGGTGACAAGGTTGTCACCTCAGGCGGTATTTATGGAAGAATTGATGAGATCAAAGATCAAATCATCTATCTTGAAGTAGCACCAAACATTAAATTGAAAGTTGATAAAAGTGTGGTACTCAAGGATATGACTGATGCTCCGGTAGCAAAGTAATAAAAATGGCCGGGTTATCCGGCCATTTTTATTTTAAAACAGGCCCGGTAAAACATTGAACTGATGAAGCAAATTTGGGTAAAAAAAATATTCTTGTTCGTTAAGCGAAAGGTCAAGAATTTCAGCTACCATAAGGCGCTTGTTTTTATTGTCTGCCTTGCGCTCTCCTCACTTTTATGGTTGTTAAACAGCCTGGAAAAGCGTTATACAAGCAGAATCAATGTCCCGGTAAATTATGTTGATTTTCCAAAGGATAAACAGCTTTCCAATTCCCTTCCAAATAGTTTTGATTTAATGGTTGACGCTTACGGCTATACCTTGTTAAGCTATCAACTCAGGTTGGCATTTTCGCCCATTTTGCTAAATGTCGGTGAATTGATTGACAATTCGCTGGACAGGGGAAGAAGATACAAGTACAAAGTCCCTGTCATCAGCCATAAAGAGGAGATTGAGAAACAAATCAGTAGCGAGATCAGGATTCTCTCCATAATACCCGACACACTTGTTTTCAATTTCAGTAAAATCATTTCCAAAAAGATCAGAGTCAAACCCGATCTGAAACTCAGCTTTGAAAATCAGTATTCACTTGCCGGTGAGCCAACAACTGTTCCTGATTCGTTCCTGGTAAGCGGGCCGAAAGATATTTTGGATACCCTAAAATTCATTCCGACGGGTTTCCATTCATTCACAAAATTAGCACATACTATTGATCAACAGGTAGTTGTCAAACAACCTCCGGGAGTAAAATTGGAGAGTAAAGAGGTTATGTTAACGATACCAGTGGAACAAAACACTGAAGTGACCTTCGAAATTCCTATTCAAGTCATGAACAATCCGCCCGAAACTATTGTCAAGACATTTCCCGGTAAAGTTAAGGTTACCTGCCTGATTGGACTAAGCAAGTACAAAAATCTGGATCACAACGCCTTTCGTGCATATATCAATTTTGAAAAGATCTCTCTCCAGGATCCGCGTTTGGCCGTAACTTTCGAAAGCCATTCAACCGGCATTTTGGCTGTAAACTATTCCCCCAGGGAGGTAGAATATATTATCGAACACGAAAAATAATTGGTTATGCTGAAGGTTGGCATTACAGGAGGTATAGGAAGCGGCAAATCAACTGTTTGCAGGGTCTTCAGTGTACTTGGCATACCTGTGTTCCATGCCGATCTTCAGGCAGGAAGGTTACAAAATGAAGATCCCGGAATTGTCAAGGAATTGAAGGGACTTTTCGGATTGGAAATTTATTCTGCGGAAGGATTGTTGAACCGGAGAATGTTGGCTTCCATTGTTTTTAACAATCGTGCTTTATTGGGAAAGCTCAATGGCATCATCCATCCGGCTGTGCACAGGGAATTTGAAATATGGAGTGCGGGATTTTCTGATTTTCCTTATATCATTTACGAAGCTGCCATCCTTTTTGAAACCGGAAACTTCCGGAATTTTGATTATACGATACTGGTTATTGCCGATGAACAGGAACGAATCCAACGAGTTTCAAAAAGGGATAACTCAAGAGCTGAAGAGGTCATCCAACGAATGAGCAATCAAATGACCGATAAAGAAAAAATTAAAATGGCTGATTTCATAATAGAAAATAATGACAATCAGCTGATTATTTCACAAGTTTTAAAATTGGACCAACTTTTAAGGTCGAAGAGTCATGTTTGGAAAATGGATAGGTAGTGGTTTGGGATGGACACTTGGAGGTCCCATCGGGGCTTTGGCAGGATTTGTATTGGGAACATTGTTTGATCTTTCCGATAAATCAGAGGTAAATTCCGGAACATTTGTAACCGGCACGCAGACAACACCCAACGATTACCTTTTCAGTCTGCTGGTTCTGGTCTCAGCAGTATTGAATGCGGACGGCAAGATCATGAAATCCGAATTAAATTATGTAAAAGAATTCTTTAGGGTCAATTTCGGTGATGAGGGAGCAAAGAATGCCCTGAGGATACTTCAAGATTTGACCAAACAAAATATCCCGGTTACCGATGTCTGCCTCCAGATTAAAAATTACATGGATTATCCAGGCAGATTGCAACTCATTCATTTTCTGTTTGGTATAGCTGCTTCCGATAGTGAAATCCATCCGGATGAATTAAAATTGATCAGGCATATATCCATCAATCTGGGAATTTCATCGGCCGATTATACCTCTATTGAAGCCATGTTAATCCCAAAGACCGATTGGGCCTATGATGTTCTGGAACTGGTTCCAACTGCTACAGACGAAGAGGTAAAAAAGGCATACCGCAAAATGGCAGTCAAGTATCATCCTGACAAAGTGAGTTATCTTGGGGAGGAGATACAACAAGCTGCGAATGAGAAATTCAAAAAAGTGAATGAAGCTTACCAATTGATTAGCAAAGAACGGAAACTTTAATTCGGAAAAAATGACATTCAATTGATAATATATGGACTTTCATTGAATTGGCTTTTTGACGGACAAAATCACGGATACCTTTGAATAAAGAACAACGTTGATATTCTGGCTGGCAATTATCAACAATGATTCAATGGGATTGGGACGAATTACCAATTTTATTTATATATTTGAATTAAACTTAAAGCAAAATTTATCGATATGAAAAAGACTATTATGACTTTATCACTGCTAACATTGGCGATGGTAACATTTGCTTCGACTTTTGACCTCGGAATAAAAGTGGGGTGGAACACCTCAAAGCTGTCTTCTGACATGAGTACGTTTACACCGTCTTCAAAAGGAGGATATAATTTCGGCGCTTTTGGGCGGTTCGGGGGTAGTAAAATCTACCTACAGCCCGAGTTTTTGTATGTTGTTCAAAATGGGGGTTTTTCTGTCGGATCCACCTCTGATGCGATAAAAATGAAATCGATACAAATACCTGTATTACTGGGCCTGAAGGTGCTAGATCTTAAATTGGCCTCAATTCGCGCCTTTACTGGTCCTGCCATCTCCTTTCCAACCGGATACAACAGTGATCAAAGTATAAAATACAATTTCAACAATTCTGCTTTGGATTACCAAGTGGGCGCCGGGGTCGATGTCCTGAATTTTACACTGGATATCCGTTACTCATGGGCACTCTCCAAAACCTTTGATACTACCAGCCTAAGCTCCAACTTCACGGGCAAAGGAAACGCATTTACTGTATCGCTTGGTTTTAAAATATTCTGATTGAATGGATTAAAAATAAAAAAAAGCCGCTAAAAACGGCTTTTTTTTATTTTTAATCCACAATGTCCTATGTGTTCATGGCACCACAGACATTAATAACCTGCCCTGAAACATAAGATGAAAGATCGGATGCTAGAAAAAGCGCTACCTTGGCCACCTCTTCAGGCAGTCCTCCCCTTTTCATTGGAATGGATGCTTCCCACTGCTTACGCGCATCCTCAGGGATTTTTGCTGTCATCTCGGTAATAATGAAACCCGGAGCGATCGCGTTTGAACGAATTCCCCTGGAACCCAACTCTTTTGCAATCGATTTGGTAAATCCAATTATACCGGCTTTGGAAGCTGAATAGTTGGCCTGTCCGGCATTACCGCTCACCCCAACGACAGAACTCATATTGATGATTGAGCCCCCCTTTTGTTTCAGCATCGTCATTTGGGCAGCTTTCGTGAAATTAAATACCGATTTCAGGTTCACATTTATCACTGCATCCCATTGATCCTGGGTCATTCTCATCAATAGTGTATCTTTGGTAATACCGGCATTGTTAACCAAAATATCGATTCCGCCAAAATCCTTTACGACCTGATCTACCACCTGCATTGTATCATCAAATTTTGAAGCATCAGAAGCATAGGCCTTGGCCTTAACTCCTAAGGCAAGAAGCTCCTTTTCAGTTTCCCTGGCGATATCATCGTAAAAAAGGTCAGTAAAGGCAACATTACAGCCCTGCTGTGCAAACAGGACTGCAATGGATTTTCCAATTCCGCGGCTAGCTCCTGTAACGATTGCCGTTTTTCCATCGAGTAATTTCATATTCAAATATTTAAATTAATGTACAAGCTGTTATAATTTGTGGATAAAGGTTTATCATCCTGACTAAAATGCAGGCAAAAATAGTCAATTATGCGAATTATGAATGCGGGAAATTCAAATCGTAGCTGATCGTTTTTTTAATAACTTCAAATATACTTCCGTCGTTCCCCTGAATTTGGTTCTAAAAGATTTTTCGGCCCACTGAACAGCTGCAGGCAAATCACCGTTCATTTCAGCGGCAAGCGCCAGATTGTATTCAATCATGCTTCTTATACCGGTATTGGAGGAGGTTGAGAATTTCATCCATATCCTTTCAGCGTCCTTCCAATTGTTGTTGTTTGCAAAAGTGATGGCTTTATCGGCCTCCGGATTGTTGGTAATAAAATAATTTCTTGATTGTTCCTGCCATCCGGGTGAAATATATTCAGCCAGGCTCGCTCCACTTTCAATTGCACCTTTTATCAGCGCCTCTTTTATGGTAGGCAATTTTTCATATGTTTCTTGCAGGGTGTCACCGTTTCTTTCCCAAAATATGGTATCGTTTACTTCAAAATTGGCAACCTTTAATTTTTCGGAGGGTTGATACAAGCTCCATTTGGAATGATAGGCTACCTGAACTATAATATTGTATTGCCTGATCGTTCCTTCTGAAGTAAATGCCTCAAATCCAACCTGATACGAAGAAGTTACTTTTTCTTGAAAATTTTCGAGCGATAACAAGGCATCCGTTTTAAATTCTGTGCAAATTTGATTCACCTGCGCCAAACTCAATGGAGAAAGCTTGGTTGAAGGTGATAGGGACCTATTTGGAAGGTTTCTTTGAACCGGAATGACTACATCAAACCTGCCCGATTCATACAGGGCATTCCCGGTGATTTTAAGGGTAGTATCGGCAGCAAGGCTGTCAAGCAGTACATCATCCAAAACCAATTTCCTTTTAATTAACAAATTTTCTAGTGAGTCCTCATTCAGGTTTGAAAATGAATTATTCATACTTCTGTTCATCAGGGCAACGCTCTGTATTTCATTTGGTATGGATTTTTTGGGAGGTACCGAAACTTGTATAGATATCTTACCCATAGAAACGCAGGAGGTAAGCAAAATAAATATACCAAAGGAGATCCAGCGAAAACAACCAAAGATTAATCTCATATTCAATCTTCAAAAGAATTTAATTTCAGGTAACTTTTTACAAATAAACTAAATATTCAGTGATCCTGTTCATGTTGAAATATTAAAAAATATGAAGAGATCATTATATTTGTCCAACCAAACATGATCCCAATAAAATTTATCAAATGAAGATTTGCGTAAAATTCCTGCTGTGCGCCTTGGTGCTTTTCTCGGCTTGCAGCGTACAGTATCAGCCAAAAATTACTGATATGGAGCTCGCTTCCTCCATTAAAACCCTCTCCTCAGAAGAATTTCAAGGCAGAAAACCCGGATTGCCGGGTGACACGCTTGCAGCACGTTTTATCGCCGGAAAATTCAAAAAATCAGGTATTAAGATGCTTTATAACAAGGGATATCAACCTGTGCAACTGGTTACCGGATTTAACTTTGGCAAGGAGAACCATCTCAAATCTGTCAAGGAAGTTTTCAATCTGGGAGAAGATTATGAACCGCTCTTTTTCTCTGCGAACAAATCTTTTTCAGGAAGGCTTGCTGTAGCCGGATATGGGATGACCCTCTCAACCGACAGCCTGAAATGGGATGATTATCAAAATTCTCAGGTTGAAAACAGTTGGGTACTCATTATAGATGGGGTTCCGGATTTTCTTACGCAAAACAAGGAGATGAAGAAACAGGGCGATCTCCGTTCCAAAGTTCTGAATGCCATAGACCACCATGCAGGCGGAATTTTAATAGTTACCTTGGATTTTAATACAAAAGGGGCTGCCAAAACTGCCATGTTTGACAAAAACAGCGCACCCTATGCCGTTCCAGTCATGAAAATTTCCCAAAAGACTGCAGATATTATCCTGGATAAGCAATTAAGCATTGCCGAAATTGAGAATAGGATCAAAACAGATCAAAAGCCCTATTTCAAAAAGACGGATATTGTCGTGCAAGGTGAGGCTTCAGTCCTTCCCAAAATCACCATGACACAAAATATTGTTGGGATGGTTCCAGGCAGGGATGCAAATCTGGCCGGGGAATTTGTTATTGTTGGGGCCCATTACGATCACCTTGGGTACGGCGGAGCCGGTTCAGGATCAAGAATGCCTGATACTGTCGCCGTTCATCATGGCGCTGACGATAACGCCTCCGGTGTAGCGGCTGTTATCGAACTGGCCCAAAAATTTTCCCATGATAAAAGCAACAAACGTCCAATACTTTTTGTGGCTTTCACAGCAGAAGAATTTGGCTTGATTGGTTCCAAAGCTTTCGTCAAAGATCCTCCTTTCTCTCTTAAAAAAGCGAATGCCATGTTCAATTTTGACATGGTTGGGCGTCTAGATTCAGCAAAAAACCTTACAGTTGGTGGAGTTGGCACAGCTCTTGAATCCAGGGCATTGGTCGATAGCCTTGTTCATGGGTTCAATGTTAAAATATCAAAAGAGGGATATGGGCCGTCGGATCACGCCACATTTTATGGAGAGAATATACCGGTCATTTACTTCACCACAGGTGTACACGACCAATACCATACACCAAAAGATACTTACGACAGAATCAATATCACTGGAGAAAAAATGATTTTGGAGAACGCTTTTCTGTTGATCAGGGAGGTTGCCAATCGCAGTAAGAGACTGACTTACCAGGAAAGCGGACCGAAAGTTGGTGTATCTACAAGAACAGATTTGAAAGTGTCCCTGGGCATCATACCGGATTTTGCCGGATCAGAAAAGGAGGGAATGCGCATAGACGGAGTTACACCAGACAAGCCAGCCTCGAAGGCCGGCCTCTTAAAGGGAGACATTATCATTGCGATCGACGGCAAAAAAGTAGGCAGTATATATGACTACATGGCCAGGATGAAAGCCTATTCGCCCGGCCAAATCATTTCGGTGGATATTATGAGGGGGGGGCAGAAAAAACTATTCCTGGTCACTTTGTAAGTATTTACCATTTACTAATTTACTATTTACTAATTTACTATTTATCTCGCCCAGGCTAGTTTGGGCAATAATACAGTCAAAAATTTCCAGAATTTTTCAACTGAGGCAATCTCAATTTTCTCATCCGGGGAGTGAACCCCCTTGAGTGTCGGACCAAATGAAATCATGTCCAGGTCAGGGAATTTCTCCAGAAACAAACCGCATTCCAAACCTGCATGAATCGTTCTGACAACAGGTTTGATGCCAAATAGACCTTCATAACACTTCCTTGAAATATCCAGGGTTGCCGAAGATGGATTGGGAGTCCAGCCGCAGTAGCCTTCTCCATGCTTTACGGCGACGCCGGCAAGTAAGAAGACGGACTCGACCATTTGATAAATATCTTGTTTACCGCTCTCCTGATCACTCCTTTGACTTGTGACAATTTCAATCATAGAATCATCCTTAAATTTAACACTCGCCAGATTGGTTGAAGTCTCAACCAATCCCGGCATTCTGGCACTCATTGTATAGACTCCGTGTGGCAAAGCGTACAACAAGTTCACAAATTTGGCCTGACTCTCCTTTGATAAGATAAAATCAGGCAAATCGGTACTTTCCAATACAAGTTTAAATTTGGGTTCCTTTCCCATCAGTTCATTTTCCATCTCCACCCTGAAATGGTTGATTTCAATGGCCAGGTGCTCTTTCTTATCCTGAGGGACAACTACAATGACATTTGCTTCACGTGGAATTGCGTTGCGAAGATGGCCTCCATCGAATTGCCCAATACCATATTCGCATGATTTATCCAATTGATAAAGAAAGCGGTTCAATATTTTGATGGCATTTCCCCTACCCTTTTCAATGTCATCACCTGAATGACCGCCAAGCAATCCGGTTACACTGATTTTGAAGGCAACAAAATGGGGTGGAACCGCTTCGGTCCTGTATTTGAAGGCACCAACCGAATCAATCCCTCCTGCACAACCGATAAATAACTCACCTTCATCTTCAGAATCAAGGTTGAGCAAAATTTTCCCCTCCAGCATTCCAGGTTGAAGTGCATTTGCGCCGGTCAATCCAGTTTCTTCATCAACTGTAAACAGCGCTTCAATGGGAGGATGTGCCAGGCTATTATCAGCCAAAATTGCCAAAGTAGCAGCCATTCCTATTCCGCAATCTGCCCCCAGGGTAGTATTCCGGGCCCTAACCCACCCATTTTCGATGAGTGGTACAATTGGGTCCTTAAAAAAATCATGGGTAATCCCTCCATTCTTCTCACAAACCATATCCATGTGAGACTGCAAAACAACAATTTGTCCATGCTCCAGTCCCAATGTCCCAGGCTTTCTGATTACCAGGTTTCCTACCCGGTCCTTCCGGACCTCCAACTGATGTGATTTGGCAAAATTTTCAAGATATTCGGTAATTTTGCCTTCATGTTTGGACGGACGCGGTACCTGGCAAATCTCATTGAAATAACGCCATATTGATGATGGGTTTAAATCCTTTAAATTATTCATATATAAATTATTATTCTATTTAAACTAAAGTAATACATAATTACTAACAACAATCATAAAGAACAAGTCCCTATTCACCAAAGATAAGTTAAACCTGATAAACAATAAACCCACAAAAAAAATATGTCCCATTTTCCACCGCCACGAATTATCAGATAAATGAAAATTTGATGAATCAATTTAAGATAATTTTTCTACATTTCCGTATCAATAAAATATTTTTAATTACTTTTGGGGTGAATAGGTGCCGCACGGCTTAATTGGGAATCCGGTGAAAATCCGGTACAGTTCCCGCTGCTGTAAGCCCGATCCTGTATGGGATAGTACGTTTTTGATCATTGGTCCACTGTTTGTTCTCAAGTGAACGGGAAGGAGATCAAGAATCGGGATAAGTCAGAAGACCAGCCATTCACAATTAGAGCTTTCGGGATAAAAGCGTGCGGGTGAATTGCCATATGTGTAATCCCCTGTCTGCTTTAGCCAATATGAACATTGAGAAAACATTGTGGTTCTAAAAGATGCATTATCTATTTTAGGATCGGACGCTAAACATAATCGTTGGGTCCGGTGTACCCGCCAAACATTGGAGTGGTCGGAATATGTGCTGCTCAAAACGATTAGCTTTATTGTAATACTTTCTGTTTCAGCCTGTTCAAAAGAGCTTGTTGCTGTAGATGGATCGATACAAACAACCGATAAGTCACCCTATATCACCAAAGTATTTGATTACCAGTATGGGCCAGGCCAGCACGCACAGCTCATTCCCTCAAATGAGAAAGGTGTCGCATTTATTGGTGAGCCATGGATCAATGGAAAGTCATTTACCTCCCTTGGAGGTTGGGGTGGCTATATCATTGCCGGGTTTGACCATGCAGTGAACAATACGACTGGCCCTGATATCGCAGTTTATACACAGCCATCTGTAGGCTCTGAGCCTGGTGTAGTGTATGTGATGGCTGACAACAACAATGATGGCATTCCCAACGACGGTCCATGGCTGGAACTCAAGGGAAGTGAATATAACAATCCGCAAACAATTCATAATTATCAGGTTACCTATTACAAGCCAGGCGCTTCCGGGTACGTAACCTGGAAAGATGTTCATGGAAAAGAGGGAAGTCTCGTTCCACAATTTGGAACCGGAAGTTGGTGGTGGAGTGGGTACGGTGATAAGAGCTCTGTTACCTTCTCCGGTGAGAAATTACCCGATGCATATTCAAACACTTCAAAGGATCCCGCTGTCCAACTTTGGATGCCCGTTAGCGGGTTATTCAGATTTGGGTATGCTGAATGTTATGACAATGAGGATTATAATGTCAAACTAAAGGCAAATTTGTTTGATCTTTCTACGGCTGTTGATGCTTCCGGCGCACCACTCAACCTTTCAAAAATTAGTTTTATTAAGGTTCAAAGCGGGGTATTCCAAATTGCAGGCTGGTTGAATGAAATCTCTACCGAAATAAGTGGAGCGGCAGATATTCACCTCCTGGATAAAAAAAGTTATTGATGAGACTTTTGCCCATTAAGTTGGTTTTGGTTATGATCATCCTTCATTCAGGTGAAACGGTGTGCGCCCAATCGTTGCAGGATACCCTTCAATTGCAAACAATTCAAATTTTAGGTAGAAAAGTATCCGGCAAAATCAATGAAACCAGAACGGAAATTGACTCCATAACGCTCGTCAGATCAAGCTCAGTAAGACTTTCAGAACTTCTCTCCCAAAACACACCCATTTTTATCAAAGAGTACGGAAGAGGCGCGATGGCAACCGCATCTTTTCGTGGTACCGCCCCTTCGCACACCAAAGTGAGCTGGAATGGCCTTGAACTCAACTCACCCATGCTGGGAATGGTCGATTTTTCTTTAATCCCTGTCTATTTTGCGGATGAAGTGAAGATCCTTCACGGATCCTCATCCATGACTGAGTCAGCAGGGGCTTTGGGCGGGACCATTCGGCTCGACAACAGCGCCAACTGGAACAACACGCTATCAGGTAAGCTTTTGAGCAGCTTTGGAAGCTATAAAACTTTGGATGAATATGCACAGCTTGGCATTGGAAACCGGAAAATCCAGTCAAAAAGTGCCTTTTATTATAACTCTTCACAGAATGACTTTCCTTTTGTGAATAAGTTGAATGCGTCCATTGATCCGCAAACAGGCCAATACCTTTATCCATCTGCAACCAATAAAAATGCAGATTACCTAAACTATGGCATTCTGGAAGAGTTATACTTTCAGGCTGGGTCAAACAATACCATGTCTGTCAAGAGTTGGCTGCAGCACAATGAGCGGAGTATACCGCAATTGCTTACCAATGAAAGCAATGAGCAAGCGAATATCAACAGGCAAACAGAAAATGCCCTTCGTTCGGTAGCAGAATGGAAGCATTATGGCCCAAAGAGCCGGTTATCAGTGCTTTCTGCCCTGAATATACAAAACTCCTCCTATAGACTTGAAAACAAGGTTAGCGGGGCCCCTGATCAGGTTGTTATTGATGCAGATTCTAAAATAACCTCCTTTGTCAACAAATTTAGTTACCGGTATCAATTAGACGAAAAGCTTGCCATTGAAGCTGGACTAAATGCCAGTTTGCATCATGTGCTCAATGAAAATTTGCAGACAACCTCCAATCTATCCGGATATAACAAAAGCAGATTTGAAAATTCCCTCTATGCAAGGGTTGAAAATCAGTTTAGTCCCAACTGGAATGCTGTTGTGATGATAAGGGAGGAGATAATTGATTTCGCCCACAAAGGATTCCTGCCACTACTAAGGATTAATTATCGGCCTGATCCTGCGAAATCACTTGTCTTTTCAGGTTCTGCAGCGCAAAACATCCATTCCCCTACGCTCAACGATCTTTATTACCTTCCAGGAGGAAATCCACTGTTAAGGTCTGAAAAAGAAAACCTGCTCGATTTTGGGGCAGTCGATGAGTTTATTTTTGGAAATAACAGGCTTCACACCGGAATATCGGTTTATCGTTCAAGTGTTAGTGACTGGATCATCTGGCTACCTACTTTTCAGGGTTATTGGGAGCCGTTTAACATCGAGAAGGTTGTTAGCCGGGGTATTGAGGCAAATGTGGTATGGAACGGGCAATACAAATCATTCCAGTATGCAGTAAAAGGAAATTACGCATACACCAAATCGGTCAGTCTCTCTAAAAATAGTCCGGCATATGGCAAGCAACTTCCCTACATTCCTGAAAATTCAGCCAATGTAAACGTCAATCTCACCTGGTCTTGTTTCCACATTGACTGGATGTGGAATTATTACAGCAAAAGGTACACCACCACTGCCAACAGCGAAGATACCATCTCTGATTACCTATACCCATATTTTATGAACAACCTTCTGGTCGGAATTACAATTCCTTCTACAAAAAACAGATTGACAGCCGAGTGCAAAGTACTGAATATCTTCAATGAAGAATACCGCACTGTACTCCAGCGACCAATGCCCGAAAGAAATTATCAACTTGTCCTGCGCTATGATTTTTAATCGAAGAAATATTGCCATCAGGTATTTACCTCTTTTTCTACTGCCCGGACTCTTCAGCGGTTGCATGAAAGATGATGCATGGATCAGGGAACACCGGCAGCAGGAAAACATTCAGATTGCTTCAGGAGCTTTGTTTGTTGTCAATGAAGGAAACTTTATGTATGGAAATGCAACCCTCTCTTCGTACGATACATTGAAAAGAGTAGTTCAGAACGATCTTTTCTACAAAGTTAACGGATTGCCATTGGGAGATGTGGCCGAATCAATGACCATTTGGAATTCGAAAGGGTATATTGTGATCAATAATTCCGGAAAAATCTATGTGATGGATGTTGCAAACGGAAAATACACCGGAAAAATAACCGGATTGACCTCACCCAGGTTCATCCATTTCATCAACGACCAAAAGGCCTATGTGACAGACTTGTATGCAGGAAAAATTTCCATTGTTGATCCAACGACCAACCTTGTAACCGGATCAATCCCCTGCCCTTCGCACACTTCCACCGAGGAGATGGTGCAATTTGGGAACCTGCTGTTTGTCACCTGCTGGTCGGGAGACAAGACTGTTCTGGTTATTGACACGGAAAAGGACAGGATCGTTACTGAAATTACCACAGGATTACAGCCATGCGGACTGGTTTTGGACCGTTACGACAAGATCTGGGTTCTCTGTCAGTCGCTACCAGGAAATAGTTCCAACAACATAGCCATGCTGCAAAAAATCGATCCAGTTACAAGAGTGATCGAAAAGAGTTTTGGATTTCCTGCTACCGCGAAACCGGTAAAGCTTGTTATAGACGGACTTGGCGAAAATCTGTATTTTTTGTTGGGCAATGATGTCTATAAAATGTCTGTTCTGGCCGATCAATTGCCTGCCAAGCCTTTCCTGGCGCTCCAATCAAAATTGCTGTACGGTTTGGGAATAGATCCACACAATGGCAATATCTATGTCGGGGATGCGCTGGATTACCAGCAATCGGGCATTATCTCCCGCTTTTCCAACTCCGGCAAACTACAGGATACTTTTAAAGCAGGGATTATACCGGGGAGGTTTTGCTTTAAATGAAGCTTCCGGGTATGCCTCTGCAAAGGCACGCTGAGCTTTCATCCTTTTTCGGAGTATTGAAACTCAATTGCCGAAATCTCAATAATATGAGTTCAATTACCCAATATACTGCCATAGAATACTCAGAGGGATATCAAGGCTTGATTTCTTTCTGTTTCCATGGGCTCTTGAAAAGTAAAATGTAATTTAATCACAACGTACTGCGAATAAATTGCTTTATATTCGCAGTACGTATAGAATAATTGTATATTTGAAGAGAAAAATTCGTAAATTATGGATTTGAATTACCGGCAAATTATAGCTGAACAGCGCGAAGAAGTGGCCATAATTGAAAGCCTTGGATGGGTGTCGCGTGAACAAGAAAATTTAGTAAACACTGATAGCCGTATGGCACAGGTCATTACCGGAGTCAGACGATCAGGTAAGTCAACATTGGCGCACAGGGCATTGAAGGGTGAATCATATGCTTATATCAATTTCGATGATGAAAGGTTAATGGATCTCTCACCATCTGACCTAGACAAACTTCTCGAAGCCTTGTATTCGGTTTACGGAGAATTTAACCGGCTCTTGTTAGATGAAATTCAAAATGTTGATGGTTGGCATCTTTTTGTCAATCGCCTGATGCGTAACAATATAAGATTGGTTATAACAGGTTCAAATTCAAAATTGCTTAGCCGCGAAATCGCTACTCATCTAACAGGTCGTTATGCCTTGGTCGAGTTATTGCCCTTTTCCTTCCGTGAGTTTCTATTCTCGAAAAAGGTAAATATTAAGGATATGGTTACAGCCAGAAATAAGGGATTGCTTTCGGGGTATCTTGAAGAATACCTTGTAAGTGGAGGATTTCCTGAAATAGCTGCCGGCGAGCCCAAACGTTCCTATATAACCACCTTATTTGAGGCAATTGTAACACATGATATTATTTACAGGTACAAAATCCGCCATGTGCGTTCATTTCATGATATGGCTATTTGGCTTGCCGGGAATTATGGGACAGAAATCAGTTATAACCGTTTGAAAAATATTTTTGGTCTCGGGAGTGATAATACAGCTAAAAATTATGTTTCATATCTTGAAGAGGCATGGCTTTTTATATGCCTTCCGAAGTTTTCATTCAAAAAGCAGGAAGCACTTCGTTACCGTAAAATTTATGTTATAGATCCTGCTATTGCCAACATTATCGGAGCTGGAGCTTCATCCAATCAAGGCCGTCAGCTCGAAAATCTTGTTTTCCTCGAACTTTTCCGCAAAAGGTTAACTTTGAATTATGAGCTCTTCTACTTCAAGAAAAATATTGAGGTCGATTTTGTTATTTATAGCAACCAACAGGTGCTGGAACTCATTCAGGTATGCTTAACGCTGACCGACACCAGAACCCTAAACAGGGAAATCAGGGCCTTTAAAATTGCAGCTAAGGAGCTTAATCCATTACGAATGACAATTATTACCTTGAATGAAAAGCAAGAGTTGGTAGAAGATGGAAATGTTATTCGGGTTATCCCGGTTACTGAATGGCTGTTAGGTTAAAATGGTTCGTGTAAAATTGTAAAAATCCGGTAATGACATTTTCAAAACTTCATCGCAAATGCCACTCCCCCACCATTCTGATAAATTGTTGGAACAAGAACTGCCGTGGGCATTTTTCCCCATTTGTAGCGGTGTGTCAGATAGACCAGTTTCACTGAAGCAATGCCAATCCCCGCCCCTACCAGCACATCTGATGCCCAGTGGCGGTTGTTGGCCACCCGAAAGAAACCGGTGGCGGTAGCGCACAGGTAACCGCCAACACTGATCCAGGGAGAGGTATCACGGTATTCCATATCAAGCAAAGTTGCAGAAGCAAAGGCCTGGGCTGTATGACCGGAGGGCATGGAGTTGTCAGCGCTGCCATCCGGGCGCATGTCATGGATAAAATGTTTCATGGAAAAAACAATGGCCGTCACCAGCAGTTCAGACTTGGCTGTGATGATCGCCTGGTTAAGAAAATCACTTTTGCCCTTCACACCTGCAAGTTTAAGGCCGAACATTGCCGCAACAGGTATAAACTGAAGATAATTATCAACTGTGGTTCTGAAGCCATTCACCTTACCCTGAACATGTTGCTGTATCCGCTCCTTGCTGAAAACCGTATTTGAAGGAAGGGATTCCACGATGACACCTGTTGCAACAAGTGAAATTGGAACAATTGCCGATATGTGCAGGGAATTGCCATGCCGGACAGGGCTACCGCTCACCTTCGCACTGTCGGATGGACTAAAATGATAAGAATTTGTTGGTGATACCGAAGAAAATTGTGCGGAAACTGTTCCGCCGATTAAAATCAAAAGGATTAGAATAATTGATCTTGTCATTTTTAATTGGGATGAATAAAATTAAATTTAAACTGGTTCCAAAAGTAGCGTATTAATAGATAATTTTGCAAAACACTCCCTTCAGCTAAGTTCAGGGGACCGGTAACATTTCAAACATTTCCCTTCGACTACGCTCAGGGACCGAGAACATTATAAACATTTTAAACATCATAAACATTTTAAACTTCTATTATGGCCACAGTCAATCTCTCAGATCATGTCAACCATGAAGTTCCGGATGCCAAAGGAATGAAATTCGGAATCGTTTACGCGGAATGGAATCCGGAGGTTACCATATCGTTGAAAAATGGCGCTGTTGATACACTGATAAAATATGGTGCAAACAGCGAAGACATTCATGTTGAAGAGGTTCCCGGGACCTTCGAACTAACCCTGGGAGGGCAATTGATGGCAGAAAATACTGATGTTGATGCTGTTATCCTGCTTGGTTGTGTTATTCAGGGCGAAACCCGCCATTTTGATTTTATCTGTCAGGGCATTACCTACGGTACTACTAAATTGAATCTGGAATATGGTATTCCCTTTATTTTTGGTGTCTTGACCACCGACAACCAGCAACAAGCGCTTGACCGTGCCGGAGGCAAGCTTGGGAACAAAGGCGATGAAGCAGCCTATACTGCAATAAAGATGGTGGCGTTAAGCAAAAGAATAACTTCAGAAGGATAAAGTAAAAAGGATAAAGTAAAAACGCCGCGATCAAAATCGTGGCGTTCTTACTTTAAAATATAGTTGAGCTAATTCAAAATTCAGTACGAATTACACTTTATCCTTTTTACTTTATCCTTTATCCTTCTAATTATCTTTTCTTTTTGTCTTGTAAAGCTTTTTGTTTGGCCATCTCCTCCAGTTTTGTCTGGAATTTGGATTTGGTTACAGGAATCTTTTGCTTGGCTTTCAGCTGGGCATGGATCTTGTCTTCATCGATCAGTTGTTTGAAAATATACATCTGAACAAAGGTTAAAACCAGCGAGAGGAAGTAATACAAACTCAATCCGGCTGCGTAGCTGTTGAAGATAAAGAGGAACATCACCGGCATCAGGTACATTATGGTCTTCATCCCGGGCATCTGCTGCGTTCCGGCGCCGGTCATTTCGTTGTTGTACTTCACGTAAAGGATGTTGGTAATGGTCATCAGCAGACAGAACAAACTGACATGGTTCCCAAAGCCGAATGGAACGGTAAACGGCAATGTCATGATTGAATCATACGTAGATAAGTCGGATGCCCACAGGAAGCTTTGCTGACGGAGTTCAATTGAAATTGGAAAAAAATAGAACATGGCAATCAATATAGGCATCTGAAGCAACATCGGCAAACAACCTCCCATTGGGTTAACCCCTGCCTTCTTGTAAAAGGCCATTACCGCCTGTTGCGATTCCAATTTTTTGTCATCACCGAATTTCTTTTGAATCTCCTCAATTTCAGGTTTCAACAGCCTCATCTTGGCAGTAGAAATATATGATTTGTAAGTAAAGATCAGCGTGAGCAGTTTGATATAAATGGTCAGTAAAAGGATAATCAAACCATAATTGCTGATGTACCTGTGCAGAAAATCAAAAGCCGGTATGACGATGTATATATTCACCCATCCTATTATCGTCCAACCGAGAGCAAGTTGCTCTTCCATTCCTAAATCAAATTGATTCAGCGTATTGTACTGATTGGGTCCAAAAAAGAATTTGGCCGGAAAACTTTCACTTCCTTTTATATCCAGGGGAATGGTCATATCCGCTGTCATCTCTGCCACGTAGGATGAATCCAAATCTGTTTTTTTTGTGGATATCTGCGCATTTTGGAAAGCCTGATCAGCTATCAACACGGAAGAGAAAAACTGTTGTTTGAAACCAATCCACTTAACCTTTGTGGAAAGTGATTTAGATTCGGAATTAGCAGGATTAAGCTTATCAACAACGTCTTTATCAAACTTATAGAAAATGGTAGACTGGCTATTTTCACCAAATTTTGACATTTTCTCCTGCCTTGGCATGTTAACACTCCAGAGAAAATTAACAAATTCGGAGTTGGCCCCTGTCACTTTCTTCAACCCTGATGTTTTGATTTCAAATCCAACCAGATAGGAGTTGTGCTTCAAGGTATAAACATATTCAATGGATACGTTGTTACCTGCATCCAGAAGCATGGAGACCGATTTTGAATCCCCCGGATTATCCTTGTTGAACTTTTCCCGTCCCTCTTTCCCTGTAGGTACTTTGGATGCAATAACTGCTACAAGGCTTTCTTTAAGAGATGGTTGAAAGAAAAAATTGTCTGTCTGAATGCTTTTGTTTTGGGAGAAGAAATTCAATCCGAACCGGTTTGCTTCTCCTTCGAAAAGTACCAGGGGATTTCCGTCAAATCTTTTGTAATTTTTTAGTTCAACAGAAAATATTTTACCTCCCTTGTTGGAAAGTATTACTTTCATCAGGTTGTTCTCAAGGGTTACAAATTTCTCCTCGCCTTTGGCAGCAACTGAAAATACGCCGTATAAATTGGTCAGTTCATTTTGAACGCCGGAAGAGTCTGGTTTTATTGCGGATGGTTGAACAGACGAGAGCCCGACCTGTTTTGCACTCTCCCTGGCTTTTTCATTTTCGACTTGGGCAATGGAGTCGTTTTTCAACCGTAAACGGTCCATTTCTTTATCTGAAGGTTTGTTGAAATAACTGGCAGTAAAAAGTATGATAAATATTAGGACCAGTCCTGCAATGGTGTTCTTATCCATAAATTAAATTGATTGTTTTTGAGAATAATCGATAACAGCTTTTATGAAAGCAATAAATAGCGGATGCGGCTGAAGAACGGTACTACTGTATTCAGGGTGAAACTGAACCCCAACAAACCATGGGTGATCCGGAACTTCCACTACTTCGACCAGATCAGTATCAGGATTAAAACCAACAGCTTTCATTCCCGCCTTTTCAAAACTGGCCAAATAACTGTTGTTGAATTCGTAACGATGACGATGGCGCTCGGAAATTTTTGTTCTGCCGTAAGCTTTGTAGGAATTGGAATCTTTTTTCAGGTTACAGGCATATGAGCCCAATCGCATGGTGCCTCCTTTGTCAATGATGCCTTTCTGCTCGTCCATCAAATCAATAACAGGATATTTGGTCAACTGGTTCATTTCGGTAGAATCGGCGCCACAAAGGTTAAGAACGTCCCTGGCAAATTCAATTACGGCAATCTGCATCCCAAGGCATATTCCGAAATAGGGAATTTTCAGCTCCCTGGCGTATTTTGCCGCAACTATTTTTCCTTCTATTCCACGATGTCCAAATCCGGGCGCGATCAAAATCCCTTGACAACCTTTTAATCTCTTTTCAATATTCTCTGCGTTGATCTTTTCGGAATGAATCCACTCGACTTTCACTTTGCACTCGTTGGTGGCCCCTGCATGAATAATTGCCTCAGCAATAGACTTATAAGCATCACGCAATTCGACATACTTTCCAATAAGTGCAATTTTGACCTCCTTTTTAGGATTCTTGTACCTGTCCAGAAATTCATTCCAATTTTTCAGGTCAGGCTCATTCCCAAGCGGGAGTCCTAGTTTTTTCAATACGATCTCATCAAGCTTCTCCTCTTTCATCCTGATAGGAACCTCATAGATGGTAGAAACATCAATGGATTCAATGACAGCTTCTTTGCTGACGTTGCAAAATAAAGCCACTTTCCCTTTCAGATCGGGCGTAAGCTGATGCTCAGTTCGCAGCACAAGTACATCAGGCTGAACACCGTTCTCCAGCAACTGTTTGACAGAATGTTGTGTTGGCTTGGTCTTCAACTCTCCGGATGCCTGTAAATAAGGGACCAGGGTGAGATGAATGATCAGTGCATCGGTGCCTAGCTCCCACTTCATCTGACGAACGGCCTCAATATACGGCAAAGATTCAATGTCGCCGACTGTTCCACCTATCTCTGAAATGACCACATCAAATTTTTTCTTGGATCCAAGAAATTTGATGTACCTTTTAATCTCATCAGTGATGTGCGGGATGATTTGTACTGTTTTACCCAGGTAATCGCCTCTCCGCTCCTTGTTTATAACGGACTGGTATATCCTACCGGTTGTGACATTGTTTGCCTGAGAGGTCGGTGAATTCAGAAAGCGCTCATAATGGCCTAAATCGAGATCTGTCTCCGCTCCGTCTTCAGTTACATAACACTCCCCGTGTTCATATGGATTTAGCGTGCCAGGATCAACATTGATATAAGGATCAAGTTTCTGGATGGTGACTTTGTAGCCCCTCGACTGGAGTAACTTGGCCAACGAGGAGGCAATGATTCCTTTACCCAGGGATGAAGCAACACCTCCTGTAACAAAAATGTACTTGGTAGTTGACAAAACTTTCCGAATTTAATTGATCTCCTCTTGTTCATCGATGATTTTCATCTTCGACTTAAGCTGATCAATTTGTGTTTTTAGTTTATCGATCTGGTCATTCACCCCTTTTATCAGGGACTGGGCACCTTCTGATGTTCCAAAGAAACCAACATTGTTGGTCAGTGTATTGATATCGCTTTCCAACTGCCTCAGTCGAACCGAATAACGGTCCCGCTCCATGTTGATTTTTGACCAACCTCTTGGCAGGGAAGCCAAATGTTCTATTTTGGATTTAAACTTGATCATGTTTAAATCAGAATCATCCATTTTAATCTTATTGAACTGATTGTCAATGGCATCATGGTACTTATTCTGGAGTTCCTCTTTCTTCCTGAAAGGAACATGACCAATCTCTGCCCATCTGTCCTGGAATTTCTTCAGTGCCGACAGGTCATCCTTGACAATTCCTGTAAGTTTGTACTCCTCAATTTCTGTGACCAACTGCTTCTTGGCTTTCAGGTTCTCATCCTGGTCACCCGTTACACCGGAAAAATGGGTCTGTTTCTTGTTAAAAAACTCATCACAGGCTGTACGAAAGCGTTTCCAAATCAATTCCGATTGTTTTCTGGGTACAGGACCAACATCTTTCCATTTTTTCTGAAGCGTGATCAATTTGTCAGTTGTGGCTTTCCATTCTTCGCTATCTTTCAGTTTCTCAGCCTGTTCACAAATGTCAACTTTCAAGGCGTAATTCTGTAACAAATGTTCTTTGCTCTTATTCCAGAAATTCCGCTTGTTTTGGAAGAAGATATCATTGGCTGCCCTGAAACGGTCCCAAATTTTGCTATTCTCTTTTCTTGGACCAAAACCTGTTTTTTTCCACTCTTCCTGAAGAGAAATTACCTTTTCGGTAACTTCGTTCCATTCTCGTGGATTGTCTGATACAAAGTCCGACAAACTTTCAGCCATTTCACAAAGTTCAATCTTCTTTTGGAGTTGTTCTTTCTGGACTGAGCGTTCCTGTTCGAAATGTTGCTGGTATCGTTTGTTAATAACTGATGTTGCAATTTTAAAACGGTCCCAAAGCTCCTGTTTATGATCCCTTGGTACAGGCCCTATTTCCCGCCAGGACTCGTGCAATTTTTGCAGCTCTTTGAAGGTAACCAGCGGTTCATCAGGATTGACGGACAACTCTTCTGCTTTGATGCACAAAAGCAATTTCTGGTCCATGTTGCGTTTTAGATCAAGGTCCCGCAATTCACGATCGATCTTGACAAAATCGTAAAACCGCTCTACCTGGTAGTGGTAGTTCTCCCAAAGATCTTTGACTTTCGATTGCGGTACCTGGCCAATGGCCTTAAATTTAATCTGTAACTCATTGAACAGCTGAAATGTGTTGTTCAGTGAGTTCTCACTATTTACCAGTGTCTTTATCTCTTCAATAATTTCAACCTTCTTCAGGTAGTTCTCTTCCTTTACAGCCTCAAGTTTCTTGTTGGATTCGTACCGAAGGTTTTTATATTCCCTGAAAAGATCTTTTAACTCCAGTTCATAGGAATCAGATTCTGCAAGAAAAAGCTCTTCATCGTTGCCTTCAGCAATGAATGCTGCCTTTTGTTCACCTATTTCGTGGTTCCTGATTTTATAAAAACAAGCCTTGATGGCGTCTGCATGTGGTTTGATCACATCAACATCCCCTTCGCCGATGATTTTTCGAAGTGTATTGATCAGATTTATCTTGTTGTAGGAGGAGTAATCGTGAATAGGCTGGCCATCTGCAGTTGGTTCATCATCGTGAAATGGATCATCTTCTTCATCAACAACGTCCAATTGAGGTTCGAGGATGGCATCTGTCAATTCGGATTCATTTTCGTGAGAAGGCTCTGTTTCAACAACTTCTACTTCAATTAATCCGGCATTCTGAGGTTTCTGATCTTCTGTTATCCCAGGCTCCCCGTTACCAACTTCTTCACTGTTAACAATTGGTTCTGAAGCATCGACAGTTTCAGCTTTCTGCTCCTCTGTTACTACAAATTCTTCGCTTTTAACCTCTTCAATGTTAACAATCGGTTCCGAAGTAACGCCAGTCTCTTCATTCTCTACGCCGGTGACCGATAATTGTTCGTTTTCCGGCGAGGAAGCAGGATTCTCCAATTCTTTAGATTTCATATGTTTAATAATTCTGCACGAAAATAGATATTTACCCGTTAACGTCAACTGTTTCTTAAACATATTTTAAGAAATTTTTGCGATTATACCACAAATGAGAAGAATATGCTCGTAAAAGAGTTTTTTTACCTTTGCCAAAAATCTGTTGTATGCGTATAGATATTCTGACTGTTGTACCTGAATTGCTTGAAAGTCCGTTTAATCACTCCATTTTAAAACGGGCTAAGGACAAAGGGCTGGCCGAGATCTATATTCACAACATCCGGGACTGGGCCACGGATAAGCACAAAAGAGTGGATGATTATGCCTTTAGCAAAGGCGCAGGTATGGTCATGATGGTGGAGCCTATTGACAGGGCTATCTCTGAACTAAAGGAACAACGCATTTACGATGAAATCATCTTCCTAACCCCCGATGCGATAAAATTTACCCAACAGGATGCTAATCAGCTATCTATGAAAGGAAACCTTCTGATTTTATGCGGTCATTACAAAGGTATAGATCAGCGCGTACGGGACTTTCTTGTGACCAGGGAGTTTTCGATTGGTGACTATGTTTTAACCGGTGGAGAGCTTGCTGCAGCAATTATTTCGGACGCGATCGTTCGATTGTTGCCGGGAGTTTTATCTGACGAAACCTCTGCGCTGACTGATTCATTTCAGGATGGATTGCTTACTCCACCGGTATATACGCGTCCGGCTGAGTACAAAGGATGGAAAGTGCCTGATATACTTCTTTCAGGCAATGATCAGTTGATTGATGAATGGAAAATGGAGCAGGCAATTGAAAGGACCCGCCGCATCAGGCCAGATCTGCTGGCTCATGATTGAGCCGACTGTTTCCCGCAAATGGTGGAAAACGAACAATACAAGCAATGATCTTCGACCTTGGTTTGGTAAAATGGGATTGCTGGATCAAATATCTCTTCCAGCAGACTGATCAGCAATAATTCGAATTCTCCTTTCACATCAAGGTATTTTACCTCCCTGATACCATTCTCCCTGATTGATATCCTATGGTTTTCCTGTAGAAATATCTTCTTGAGTGCATATATTGATGGATAGACCGCACCTGATTCAGGGTGCATTTTGTCCCAAATAGTACCATAAACCAGCGTCTGGAAGGCAGCCTTGTTCCTTTTCTTAGACTCCTTGTCAAATAATTCTGACAACGAATAGAAATCATGTAAAGTTGTGCCTGTTTTGTAATCAATTATTTCTATATCTCCTGATAATGAGTCTATTCTATCAATAACCCCGCCTATGCGAACAGATTTGGTTCCCTTAAAAATTGGAATCATCGCACTCACATTTTGTTCAAGTCCCTCAATTTCAAAAGGAACTCTTTTCTTGTCATAGCTCAAGGTCTGAAGTACCATTTTCTTGATCACCTCATAGACCAATCTGTTTCGTCCGGTAATCCTGGAGATATCAATTTTGGATCCGGTTTTAAAAAAATGAAGAAAAAAAGCGTCAAGAATGAGCCGTTCCAGCGTTTGCAAATCATTAAGCAATGAATCAAGGATACTGTCATGAATAACCTGATTTAGATAAGGCCGGTATATATTCTCCATGACCGAATGAAAAAGTTTGCCAAAAATTCTGGCATCCACCTCTTCTAATACTTCATCATCCTCCTGAAATCCAACAATATACTTAAAATAATAGCTAAGTGGACATTGGATATATTGGTCAAGGGCAGTAGGAGACATTCTCTTTCCGGATTCAAGAAAACCATTTATCACTTCAATGACTTTACCCGTTTTCTCTATCGAAATTGGAAATGATGGTAACGGGTCAATCGTGTTTTCGACGCCACTTTCTATTATTTCGAAAGGCGATTCCATTAAAAGCTGGTACAAGAAGCGGCTCTTTTCCCCGGTTTTAAGTCCGTTGGATCCGGAGTTGTAGACGAAAGTCACACTTTCGGCCCTCTGAAGCAATCGATAGAAATAGTAGGCATACATGGCATCTTGTTCTTCGATGGTGGGAAGTCCCACCCCCCTGCGAAGATGATAGGGAATAAATGAGCCTGACACATTCGCCCTGGGCATAATTCCCTCATTGACTGACAATAAGATGATGTTTTTGAAATCCAGGGAGCGTGTTTCCAATATTCCCATGATTTGCAGCCCCGCCAGGGGTTCTCCGTCAAAAGTGATGGACAGTGTGCCCAGATATTGCTGCAATATTTTAAAAAAAGTATCATGTAAAAGGAAATCTTCCCTTCCCATAACCGCACTTCCGGCTATGAAAAGTGAATTGTTCAGTTTGTTGATGGAGAGATAAACCTGGTAAATGTATTCCTGATAATTGGTGGTGCCGTTTTCGAGACCACTTTTCTCCCAAAAAAGGAACAAATCATAGAGAATTGCAAGAAAATAATCGGGCAATGCCGATACTGATTCTTTGATGGCAAAAATTTTTGCAAAGAGCTCATTTGTGCCCAATTCAGTATCGGTTACATATAGCAAATTCCTTCGAATAATATTATCAATAATTAGCTTGCTTTCAATTGGATATATAGATTGAATTAATTGATTATTTAATAAATCAATGATACTTTTATAGTGAAAAACCAAGGTGTTCCCATCCATCTTTGCCTTTTTTTGTAGCGTAATCAACAGGCTTACAAGACTAAACAAGGGTGTTTGGCTAAGTGGCAGTCCCATTGTCACATTCACTGATTCCAACTCTTTTGGAAGCGCCGAAAGTACGGGCAAAAGAAGTTCTTCATCGCACAAAACAATTGCACTGTCATCGAAATCATTTACCAGCAGTTCAACTTCGTTTGCAGCAACTTGAGCCTGACCAATCTGGGAAGGGGTATGAATAATCTTCAACTTCTTTTTTTTTCGAAAACAATTTGTTTCGTAGGGCAGATCTGTCTGGGGAAACAATTCAAGATTTTCCTTCATGAAAAGTCCAGCCTCCTGGTATAAATCAGTCAGATAATATTGATCATAATCCCAGTAAAACTCCACATTTCCCCCTTTCTGCAAGGTCTGAAAAAGTTTCTTCTCGCATCCATTCAATGCATTGAAACCAGCAACAACAAACTTTCTATCAGACAGATAGCCTGATAACAGCAAGTCACTTCCTTCCACAACATCACGGAATAACATACCCTCATAGGCAATTTTACCGGCATCGAGATCATCTTTCAATTTCCGGTAAATGGGGTAAAGTACTTGCCAAAGACGGGCAAACTCTTTTTGATCCGCCTTCTGTTTCCCATTCGTCAAACTCTTCCAAAAATGGCTGATCTCCTCCTTTCGCTCATCATTCCAGTCATTAAAATGTTCGTCAATCTCTTTGAGATCAGTTATATTCGTAAATAGCAACTCTGCATCCACGAGGTATTTGTCAACCTGGTCAAAATCGTGAAGCAACATCTCGCCCCAACTGAAAAATTCATCAAACGACTCTTTTGATCCGCTTAATTCCCTGTATATCTTAAAAAGCCGAAAAATTAGCTGAAGCGGATCCTCGACCCGCAACGGAGTGAGGTTGGCAAAAAGCTCTTGAATGGTAACAATTTCAGGAGAAAAAGTAGGTTCTGTAACAATTCTGTTCAGGTATTCCGTGAAAAACAGTGCTGCCCTGCGATTTGGAAACACAATGGTTAAATCAGAAACATGCTGTCCATGAACATCATACAACGATTTTGCAATCTGCTTTAAAAAATACTCCTGCGTTTCCTTCATGGGCTTACTCAAAGATACCTCCCCTCTTCAGGTGGAAATTAATTGTTAAAATTGCTGATTATTTCTGAGATTTACCTGATGATTTAGTACATTTGAGACTAAACATATTTTCAATTCACACGTAAGATCGAACATTAACTACAATGTATGGATAAATTTTCCCTTGTCGGCAATCAGGAAATCAGTGCAATAGAGGAATTGTACAAAAATTATCTGGAAAATCCTGTTAATGTGGAACAATCCTGGCGCAATTTCTTCGAAGGATTTGAGTTGGCCAGAAAATCTTACCAGGAAGTAGCAGTATCGGCAGCCGATGAAGACCGGATTCAAAAAGAGTTCAGGATTCTAAACCTGATAAATGGCTATCGTCAGCGCGGACACCTGTTCACCCGGACAAATCCGGTAAGGAAAAGAAGGACCTATAGTCCAACCCTGGATTACACAAACTTCAACCTGGATGAAGAAGATCTGAATACCGTTTTTCATGCCGGAAAAGAGATTGGTATTGGCAATGCAACCCTCAAAGAGATTATTTCCCACCTCGAACTAACTTATTGTGAATCAATTGGCGCCGAATTTCTATACATGCGGCAACCTGAGCTTATCGACTGGCTTAGGATCAGGATGGAAAAATCGAAAAACAGTGAATTCTATACCCCAGAGCAACAGAAACATATTTTTTATCACTTGAACATTGCTGTCGGATTTGAGAGTTTCATTCACCGCAAATTTGTTGGTGCAAAACGATTCTCCCTCGAAGGAACCGAAGCGCTGATTCCTGCCCTGGATGCCCTGGTAGTCCATGGGGCCAAACTTGGTATCGAAGAGTTCGTTGTAGGTATGGCACATCGCGGCAGACTCAATGTACTGGCCAATATACTCGAAAAACCCTACAAAAACATCTTCAAAGAATTCTATGCAACTGAATATGAAGAAGGTATATCTCAAGGCGATGTGAAGTACCATCTTGGTTTTGAAAATATTATCACAACGGATGCCGGCGAAAAGGTGAAATTGAGCCTTATTCCCAACCCTTCGCACCTCGAGACAGTCGGATCTTTGGCGGAAGGGATGGTAAGGGCGCGGATAGACCACCATTACGCCGGTGATTGCGCCAAAATTGCCCCAATCATCATCCATGGAGATGCTGCCATTGCCGGACAGGGAATTGTCTACGAAATCGTGCAAATGGCCCTATTGCCGGGATATAAAACCGGTGGCACCTTGCATCTGGTAGTCAATAACCAGGTGGGATTTACTACAGATTATCTGGAAGCACGATCCAGTACCTATTGCACAGACGTTGCAAAAGTTACACGTTCCCCTGTTTTCCATGTAAACGGAGACGATGTGGAAGCCCTTATTTTCACCGTTAAACTGGCATTGGAATTTCGTCAACGTTTTGAATCAGATGTATTTATTGATATTCTCTCCTACCGCAAATATGGTCACAACGAGGGTGATGAGCCCCGGTTTACACAACCGATGCTTTATAAGGCCATTGCAAGCCATCCCAATCCAAGGGATATCTATGCGAAGAAACTGGTCTATGCCGGGATCATGACACAATTGGAGGTTGATCAGGAGATTTCGAAGTTTGATGAACAGCTGGAGCAAAATTATGAGGAAAGTAAACTGATTGACAAGCTCAACATCAAAAATTTTCTGGTTGATGAGTACAAACCCTACCGTTTTCCTGATCCTTGCGAAGTTTATGAAGTTCCGACTGCTGTATCGGAAATGGAACTGAAACAACTGGCCATTGCCATCAACACACTGCCGGCTGATAAGAAATTTTTCAGCAAAATAGTAAAGTTAATGGAAGACCGTAGCCAGATGGTGGCCAACAACAAGGTCGACTGGGCTTTGGGCGAATTACTTGCTTATGCTACACTTCTCAAAGAAGGTATTCCGGTTCGGTTAAGTGGGCAGGATGCCCAAAGAGGTACCTTTTCTCACAGGCACTCGGCCCTGGTACTGGAAGATAGTGGTGAAAAATATTTTCCGCTTCAAAATATCTCTACCCATCAGGCACCTTTTGTTGTTCACAACTCTCCGCTAAACGAATATGGTGTAATGGGCTTCGAATACGGCTATTCGATGGCAAATCCAAAAGGGCTTACCATTTGGGAAGGCCAGTTCGGCGACTTTGCCAATGTAGCCCAGGTAATCTACGACCAATATATCTGCTCAGCAGGTGAAAAATGGGGAATGATGAATGGATTGGTACTTTTTTTACCTCATGGATATGAAGGTCAGGGACCTGAACATTCCAGCGCCAGGATCGAAAGGTATTTGTCGCTCTGCAGCAATTACAACATGCATGTAGTGGTTCCAACCACTCCTGCCAATCTTTTTCATGTATTAAGAAGGCAAGTACTTGGGGATGTGCGGATTCCATTAATCGTCTTCACTCCGAAAAGTTTGCTGCGCCATCCAAAGGTAGTTTCTTCGCTGGATCAAATGACAAAAGGAGGCTTTCAAAAGCTTATTCCGGACAAGGAAGTCAAGCAAGGTAAAGCAGAAGTTGTGGTATTTACATCCGGCAAAATCTATTTCGAGTTAATAGATCGACGGGAGAAGCTAGGATCGGAGAAGGTTGCCATCCACAGAATTGAGCAAATCTCTCCTTTTCCAGCCGAAGAAATACGTGATATAATATTTCATAACTCTCAGTCCAAAAGATTCTTGTGGGTTCAAGACGAGCCTTCCAATATGGGAGTATGGCCTTACATTTGCAGGAAATATCCTGAACTGGGACTCGAGTTGGTTAGCCGTCCTGAGAGTGCCAGTCCGGCAGCCGGATTGTTGGAAAAACACAAAAGAAGGTTGGAACGAATTATGAATGCAGTATTTAACTAATAGAAATTATGATTGTTGAAATTAAAGTACCCTCCCCCGGAGAGTCCATTTCAGAAGTTGAAATAGGCAAATGGCTGGTTGAAAATGGTGCTGTTGTCAGGAAAGATCAGGAGTTGGCAGAGGTCGAATCCGACAAAGCGACCTTATCGCTCATTGCGACGGCCGCTGGTCAGTTGAGCATCCTGGCAAGTGAGGGTGATCGTGTCAATGTTGGCAGCGTAGCGTGCACCATTGATACAGACAAGGCCTCTTCGCAACCTGCTGAAATCCCTGTCGTTGCTGCATCCGAGCAAAAGAAATCAATTCAAAATACTCAAATTGAGAAAGATACCAATCCTATCGTAGCAGAACAAAAGCTTTCAGTACCGAAAGAAGCGGAAAAATCAATCAAGATGACCCCAACCGCAAAGGCGGTGATGGAACAATCCAATATGTCGGTTGATGAGGTGTTGGAAGGGATCAGAAGACTAACCAGAACGGATATGGAACAGATTGTAATGGCCTATGTCAATCCTGTTTCAAAGAGTTTGGAAGCTAATCGCAGCGAAGACCGGATAACTATGACACCACTGAGACGTAAGCTGGCCCAGCGACTTGTGGCTGTCAAGAACGAAACTGCCATGCTTACTACTTTCAACGAGGTGGATATGAGTAAGGTGATGGAGTTGAGAACCATTTACCAGAAGGCATTTACCGAAAAGTATGGTTATAAGCTGGGATTCAATGCCTTCTTTGCGAAAGCAGTCAGTATGGCGCTTTCACAACATCCGTCAATCAATTCGATGATTGACGGAGAGGAAATGGTAATTCCCAATTACCATGATATCGGAATTGCCGTTTCCAGTCCAAAAGGATTAATGGTACCAATCATCCGCAATGTAGAGAGCATGAATATTGCCATGATTGAAGGTGCGATCAAGGATCTTGCAGAAAAAGCACGCGACAAGCGCCTTACAGTGCAGGAAATGACCGGAGGAACTTTTACCATCACCAATGGCGGAGTTTTCGGTTCAATGATGTCCACTCCCATTATCAACCCACCCCAAAGCGCCATCCTGGGATTACATGCGATCAAGGATCGTCCGGTGGCCATTGACGGAAAGGTGGAAATCAGGCCCATGATGTACATCGCATTATCCTACGACCACAGGATCATTGATGGCAAAGACTCAGTTGGCTTTCTTGTCAAAGTAAAGGAATTGATTGAAAATCCGGTCAAACTTCTTTTTGAAGGCAAAGATGCCGGGGAGATCCTTCTTGATTTGTGAAAAACAAATAAGGATAAAGGATAAAGTAAAAAGGATAAAGTAAGAACGCCACAATTAAGGATAAAGGATAAAGTAAAAAGGATAAAGTGGAATTCGTACTGAATTTAAAATTAGCTCATCTATAGTTTAAATTATAAAGTAAGAACGCCACAATTTCGATCGCGGCGTTCTTACTTTATCCTTTTGACTTTATCCTTTATCCTTATCTTCGCTTGTTTCATCAACTTCATCGAAAACAAGCAAGCCTTTGCTATGAAGTAAGTTATACCAAGCCAGTACTTTCTTTATGTCGGAAACATAAACCCGTTCTTTATCAAAATCAGGGAGTATTTTTTCAAAATATCTTTTTAGTTCTTCCGGCTTTGCATTGGTCGGAATGGATGTTCCCCCATTTTCCAAATCATATATTTTTTTGAAAACCTGTTTAAGCGGAAAATCTTCATTGGTTGTATAGATTGCGATGTCTTCCAGGGTGCTCATTTTAGCGCTCGCAAAGGCTGTTTGCTTTTTCCCGGTCAGCAAGGACTCTACAATTACTCCATTTTTTCCCTCGGACAACACTTTAAATAATCCAGGTTCCCCGGATATGGCCAAAATTCCTTTTAACATAAAATTTTCATTTTGTTATTGCGCAAAAATAGCAAGAATTTTTAATAGCTACCTGCTACTTCAATCCAAAACTTTGGCGAACTTTGCCTGTCAAAAGAACTGTATTTATGAGTCAACTAAAGATGGTCGTTACGGACCTGGATGGAACACTGCTCCAAAATGATCAAACAATTAGCACTGAGGATCTTGAAACGCTTCATTTGCTTGGTGAATTGGGAATCTGCAGGGTGGCGGCAACCGGGAGAAACTTATTGAAAGTACGTCGGGCCCTAAATCCATCAGATCCCTTTGATTATGTTATCTGTTCGTCCGGGGCTGGTATCGTGGACTGGAATAGACAAGAGGTCATACGTGCTATCAATTTTGCGGATGAATTAACGGCCAGGCTAATTGAGTACCTGATTGGCAATGGATACAATTTCAAAGTTTCCGATTGCTTCCCTGATAACCACAATTTTTTCTGGTGGAAAAAACTTCCTTGTGAAGAAATTGATCGTTACATTGAAGTTCATTCCACAATGGGTAAATCAGAAGAGATAGTACCCGGCAAAAAATACAGTTCTTCCCAGATTTTACTCTTCTTCCCGAAGCAGGACTGCAGGTTCGACGAGGTTAAGAGTAAGCTACTGTCCCATTTCAGCGAAATCAGCCTGATTCGAACTACTTCTCCGCTTAATGAAAACTGGACATGGATGGAAATTTTCCCAAAAGGAATCTCAAAAGCCCATGGAATAGCTGAAATTTGCGATTTAAAGGGAATTGACAGAAAAGAGACCTTTGGCATTGGGAACGACTTTAACGACCTGGAAATGCTTGATTTTACCCATTTATCGTACGTTGTTCACAACGCACCCCAGGAGTTAAAGGATCAATTTCCCGTCTCCCTTCCCCATCATGAGAATGGATTCTCCCATGCAGTCAAAAAACACCTGCCGAAAGAATCTTCCAGGTAATTCAAATATTGGAGAATCGCTAAATTCAATTATTTACTGCAAAGTTCTGTCAATACACCGTAAGTAGATTTTGGATGAAGGAATCCGATATTCAGCCCTTCGGCCCCTTTTCTTCCTTTCTTATCGATCAGTTGGATACCGGCCATTTCAGCCTCAGCCAAGGCTGAATCTACCTGATCAACGGCAAAAGCGATGTGGTGGACTCCCGGCCCTTTCTTTTCCAGAAATTTTCCAATTGGACCTTCAGCATCCATTGATTCCAGCAGTTCGATTTTCGTCTCACCAACCTTAAAAAAAGCAGTCTTCACCTTTTGGTCAATCACCTCTTCAATGGCATAACATTGTGATCCCAAAAGGGTTTCATAATATGGGATTGCCTTTTCGAGGCTTTCAACGGCGATTCCGATGTGTTCTATTTTTGAAATGTTCATTTCATTTAATTATTGGTTATACGCTTTGGGCGCAAATCGGTAGTGTGGTCCAAACCTTTCAAAGGCCGCTTTATCCAGCATCTCCCTGTGGTTTGGATGGGCAATGGAAATAAGCAGTTTGGCCCTTTCCTGCATCGTTTTTCCGTACAGGTTAACTACACCCTGCTCGGTAACGACCCAATGGATGTTTGCCCTGGTTGAGACAACTCCCGAGCCTTCAATTAAGGTCGGCGATATTTTGGACATCCCCTTTTCCGTAATGGAGGGCATTGCGATGATCGGACGGCCATTCTTCGAATAACCTGCCCCTCGAATAAAGTCAATCTGTCCTCCCACACCGGAATAGTGTCTGATACCGATTGAATCTGCACAAACCTGTCCGGTCAAGTCAATAGCCAGCGCAGCATTGATGGCAGTAACATGGTCAAGTTTGCGAATTACAGCAACATTATTGGTGTGCGATACATCCATCATTGCTACCATAGGGTTATCATCCACAAAATCATAAAGTGCTTTAGATCCCATCAGGAAGGAGGCAACCATTTTCCCCTTGTCGAAATTCTTCATTCTTCCGGTAACGACCCCTTTTTCGACCAAAGGTAGTATTCCGTCCGAAAACATCTCGGTATGAACCCCCAAATCTTTGTGGTTACCCAATTGGGCCAAAACGGCATTGGGTATTCCCCCGATTCCCATCTGAAGACAAGCGCCATCCTCCACCAGTGTGGCCACATTTTTGCCGATGGCAATCTCCATGGGGGAAAGCAGGGCAGGATCATGGGCATACAAAAGGGAATTATCTTCAACAAAATAATCAATCATATTGGTACTGATCATGGCATCGCCCCATGTCCTGGGTACATTGGGATTGACAAGCGCAATTACAGTATCCGCACATTCGACAGCCGCAAGGGTCGCATCTACCGAGGTTCCCAATGAAACAAATCCATGCTTGTCAGGCAGGGAAACCATAATCATGGCTACATTCACCTTTAGGTATCCCTCCCGTATCAATTTCTGCGTCTCACTCAAAAATACCGGAACGTAATCTGCATATCCGGCCTGTGTCTGTTTGCGAAGGTTACCTCCAACAAAGAACTGCTGTGTATCGAAAATACCTTCGAATTCAGGATTGGCATATTCAACAACCCCTTCGATGTGGATGTGCTGGATCTTGACATCATAGATTTCACCCGCTCTTCCACGTTCAACCATGGCCTTTATTAACTTGTGCGGCGTTACGGCCACACTGCTTAAATGGACGCGATCGCCACTCTTGATAATTTTAACTGCATCTTCAGCAGAAACATATTTAATTAGTCTCATTATTAGTATTTTGCATTTTTTTAAGACGATGGCAAAAGTAGTATTTTTCATTTCCTTCGGCATATTTAGATCTGCATCGAGGCGAATATTTAATATTTAATTGACCTTTAGCATGAATATTGCTCAGTTGTGTTATAAAAACTTTAAAATTTAGAAGAGAGCCTCTTTATACACTCAAAGTTTTGATATTAAAGAACATGCCGTAGTCACAAATAAGTGATTCCGGAATATGATATCAAAAATAAAAAGATGAAATTGACAGATACATCTGGCAATATGTTGCTATATTTGCAAAAAGTATCTGACAAAATGGAAAAAATATTTCAATTTTCAGCATCAAGGATCGCCGCTGTTGATACCTCTTTCAAACGTTATTTATCGAATAAGATTAACTGGAACAACCGATTAATTGCGATAACCGGAGCGAGAGGTGTTGGAAAAACTACGCTATTGCTTCAATACATCAGGGAAAACTTAAATGAAGCACCAGATGAAGTTATTTATGCAAACATGGATGATTTGTATTTTTCAAAAAACACGCTTGTTGATTTTGCAGATGAGTTTGTAAAAAAGGGCGGAAAGTACCTTTTTCTGGATGAAGTTCACAAATACAAAAACTGGTCGCAGGAGATCAAAAACATTTACGATTATTTTCCTGATCTAAAGATTGTCGTAACTGGTTCTTCAGCTTTGGATATTTATAGAGGGAAAGCTGATTTAAGCCGACGAGCCATCCTTTATAAATTGCAGGGCTTGTCTTTCAGGGAGTTTATCTCTTTAAAATACAACCTTCATTTTCCTGTTCTTGATCTGGATGATCTTTTGGTCAATGCACAAAGAAATATTCCCGCTATTCTGGAGAAAATAAAACCGATAAAACTTTTCGAAGAGTATCTCCTATTCGGATATTATCCCTTTTTCAGGGAGGGAGAAGCCGAATTTCAAATCAGGCTTAAACAAACAGTAAACCATTTATTGGACAGCGATTTACCATCAGTTGAAAATATTGATTTTAATGCAGTACACTATTTAAGAAAGCTTATTGCCATACTGGCGGAGATTGTCCCTTACAAACCCAATATTGTGAACCTCAGTCAACAGGTTGGGGTGAGCCGTGAAACACTCGTTCGATATTTATATCTGCTCGAGAAGGCTGATCTTTTAATACTATTACAAACCAGTGCCCATGGAATCGCTAAAATGAACAAACCCGAAAAGATATACCTGAATAATCCAAATCTCGTCAATACACTGACAGATCATCAATCAAATCAGGGAACCTTACGGGAAACCTTCTTTTTAAACCAACTTCAGGTTCTTCACGCCATTAACGCTACAGACAAGAGCGATTTCCTGGTTGACCATAAATACACCTTCGAAATTGGTGGCAAAAACAAAACCCGCAAACAAATTACGGGAATTGAAAACGCCTATGTGGTCGCCGACAATATAGAATATGCCCAACAAAATAAGATCCCGCTTTGGTTATTTGGGTTTTTGTATTAAAGATTCCATCTCTTTCTATAATCATCATCCATTAATTTACGATATACATGAAATGATGTATTATTTTTTATTATATTTGCGCTATACATTAAATATGAAGGATGAATTATATTGCGCGTCCACATTACACTGAAAAAATAAAACCGTTTATCGGAAAACAGATTATTAAAGTCCTTACCGGACAGAGAAGGGTTGGCAAAAGCTATATCATGTTACAGTTAATGGATTTTATTAAAGAAGAAAATCCGGATGCAAATATTATTTATATTAACCGTGAGTTAGATCAATTTTCTCATATACAAACAAATAATGATCTGAGTGAGTATCTCCTCGATAAATTTAGTCCCGATAACGCCAACTATTTGTTTATCGATGAAATTCAGGAAATCGATTCATTTCAGTTAACAATCCGTAGTTTATTTGCCGAAAATAAATGTGATATATTCTGTACCGGAAGCAATGCGGCCATGCTCTCCGGGGAGTTGGCAACTTCCCTTTCCGGAAGGTATGTCGAGATTAACATACACAGTTTGAGCTTTGCTGAATTTCTCACGTTTCATCAATTATTGAAAGGAAGCGATAGTTTAATGAAGTATCTCACTTACGGAGGAATGCCTTATTTGCCCAATATTGGGCTACATGATGATTTACCATTTGAATATCTTAAGAATGTATATTCAACCATTTTGTTGAAAGATGTTGTTTCAAGAGAAAATATTCGAAACATCTCCTTTCTTGAAAATCTTGTCCTTTATCTCGCCGATAATATCGGCAGCCTCTTTTCTGCAAACAATATCAGTAAATTTCTAAAATCACAGCGTATTGCAATATCTCCCCAGCTTACGATGAATTATCTTAAAGCCCTTTCAAATGCTTATTTTGTGCATAAGGTGGTACGCTCAGAAATAGGCGGATTGAAAATATTTGAGATTGGTGAAAAATACTACTTTGAAGATTTGGGTTTGAGAAATGCCATAAAGGGATTCAACCAGAAAACGGAACTCCATAAACTTCTGGAAAACGCGGTTTACTTGCATCTTCTGCAAAGAGGATACCGAATTTTTGTAGGTAAAATTGATCACAAAGAGATTGATTTTGTGGCAGACAGAAACGGATTAAAAGTTTATGTACAAGTTTGTCTGCAGCTAACAGAAAAAACGACCTCAAGCCGCGAATTTGGCAATCTGCTGATGATCAACGACAACTATCCCAAATACGTGATTACACTTAACGACATGATTATAGGGGATGATTATCAGGGTATCAAGCAAATGAATTTGATTGATTTTCTTTTACTGGAATTGTAATTTTGTCATCAGCCTGGTAATCTGATCAATAAAATATTTTGGCTGATAATAAATAATTAAATGCAGCCATAACAAGAGTATATATGCGTTTTTGGCTGATAATAATATATTAAATGCAGCCAAATCAAAATTAATTGTATATTTTTGGCTGGTTATAGATCATTAAATGCAGCCAAAATCGATCTTATGGCAAAAGAAAAGATTATAGGAAGAATTAATGAAATCGAAATACTAGCATCAGCCATTCATTCGCCAGATCCGGAATTCATGGCGGTTTATGGTCGCCGCAGGGTGGGTAAAACTTTTCTGATCAGGGAATTTTATGGGGATTCGATCTGTTTTGAAATGGTGGGTGTTCACCAGGCATCACTGACAGTGCAGCTAAAAAACTTTGCGCAATCGCTTAAAAATGCCATCGGAATTGGTATCCCTCCTCAAACTCCAGGATCGTGGTTTGAAGCTTTTTCTTTTCTGGAGCAATTTATAGAATCGTTAAAACTGAAACAAGATACTGGCAAAAGGGTTGTTTTTATTGATGAACTGCCGTGGCTAAATACTCCGAAATCGAAATTCATAGCAGCATTGGAGCATTTCTGGAATAGTTTTGGTTCGAAACAAAGCAACCTGGTTCTGGTTGTTTGCGGGTCCGCCGCCTCCTGGATGATTCAAAAAATTGTTAACTCCAAAGGGGGACTTCACAACAGACTTACCCGCCAAATCAGGTTATTACCTTTTACAATTCCGGAAGCCGAAAGCTTTTTGAAATCGAGGGGAGTTGGACTTACCAGATTTCAAATCATTTCGCTTTACATGGCCTTGGGTGGTGTGCCATACTACCTGAAACAGGCAGAACCAGGTCTTTCATCGGCGCAAATTATAGATAAAATCTGCTTTTCGAGGGGAGGACTATTAAGGAGTGAATTTGAAAAGCTATATGCATCACTTTTCGATCAAAGCGATCAGCATATCAGAATTATTGAGGCATTAAGACAGAACCGATCCGGAATGAGCCGAAACCTGATTTTATCCGCAGCTAAGATTCCAAGCGGGGGTACAGCCAGCCAGATACTGGAAGAATTGGAAGAATCGGGCTTTATCGAATCTTGGATTCCTTTTGGAAAAAAATCAAATGATGTGATTTACCGGGTTTCCGATGAATTTACACTCTTTTATTTTGACTGGATAAAACCCCTGGGTAAAAGAGATCCAGGAGAGGGATATTGGCTATCCAAGCAAAATGATCCACGGAGAAGAGCATGGGCTGGGTATACTTTTGAAGGGATCTGCATGAAACATATACAACATATCAAAAATGCACTTGGGATTGGAATGGTTGGAACTTTTTATGGCCCCTGGTACTATTCTGCACAAAAAAATTCGTCTGACATTGGAACTCAGATCGATCTGCTGATCGACAGGAAAGATGCCTCCATAAACCTTTGCGAAATGAAGTTCTCGGAAGCTGAATTTACAATTGATGCAGATTATGCAAAAAAACTCAGACAAAAAAAGGATGTTCTTATAAATATGACCAAAACAAAGAAAAACATCTTCATTACCATGATCACCACCTTTGGAATTATAAGCAATTCGCATTCCAATGATATAATATCCAATTCGTTGACAATGGAGTGTCTGTTCTTAAATAAATCAAACTTAAATATCTAAACAAAATACCGGATAAAGGATCTTGTGGTGGTTTGCTGATGATCAACGACAACTATCCCAAATACGTTATTACGCTTAACGACATGATTATAGGGGATGATTATCAAGGTATCAAGCAAATGAATCTGATTGATTTTCTTTTGCTCGAACTGTGATTTTGGCATTATAATACAGTTCATTATTTAAGAAAGCTTATAGCCATGCTGGCGGAGATTGATACACCTTTGAAATTGCTGATAAAAACAAAACCAGCTAATAAATTACGGGAATTGAAAACGCCTATGTGGTCGCCGACAATATAGAATATGCCCAACAAAATAAGATCCCGCTTTGGTTGTTTGGGTTTTTGTATTAAAGATTCCAATAGTACTTAAATCCTTATGCTTTTACATGATGTCCTTCAAGCGAATAAAAAAGTATAAACAGAAATAATGGAATTGGGGCAAAAAAACCGATCGACATGGTATAGTGGTCAGATATCCATCCCATTAATGGAGGAAATACTGCACCCCCTACAACTGCCATCACGATAAAGGAAGCGGCCTTTTTTGTATTCGGCCCCAAATCTTTTATTCCCAGGGCAAAAATTGTTGGGTACATGATTGACATGAAGAAGAAAATCGCATATAATGATACAAGGGAAATCCAGCCAAATTGTAAGCTTACTACTGGTAAAAGCACTATACAAAGAGCTGAATAAAGAGCCAGGATTCTGCTTGGTTTAAAGTATCCCATCATATAACTTCCTGACATCCGTCCAATCATAAACAGGGCAAAACCAATTGACAAGAAATAGGGGCCATTCTTAACATCAAAACGGGGATACTGGTTCTCATCAGTTACAAAATTTATGAGATAGCTAAAAATTCCGGTTTGTGCTGCAACATAACAGAACTGGGCAATAACTCCCATTACAAAATGTGATTGGTTGATTAAAGGCTTATGATAAGAAGGTTTGTCTTCAACTCCTGATGTATCAATGCCATGTCCAAGACCAACCTCTTCTTCAGTTATTTCCGGAAGGGGAAGGCGCGTAAAAATCAAAGCTACGCCTAATACAACCAGTCCGATTATACTTAATGGCAAAATCATGGAAGTGAGTTTCTCACCCACGACAATACTTTGATTTCCATAAATGTATAAACCGATTAGTGGGCCTATGACCCATGCGAGCCCATTAAAAGATTGGGAAAAATTGATCCGTCTTGCTGCGGAATCTTTTGGGCCGAGCTTTGTGGTATAAGGATTGGCGGCAGTTTCAAGTGTTGCCAGACCACAACCAAGGATAAACAAACAGGTGAGGAAAATCCGGAAAGAATCATATGAAGTTGTCCTTACAATTAGTAATGCCCTATGGCAAAAAGTGACAACCCCAGAATGATCCCTATTTTATAACCAAACCTTCGCATGAAATATCCGGCCGGTAAGGCCATACAAAAATAAGCTCCGTAAAGTGAGAACTGGATAAAACTGGATTGCCACTTCTTCAAATGCAGAATAGTATGAATACTACCCCATTTCAATATTTATGGTTCTATTTATTATTTACAGTTATTCCTTCCCATGCATCCGTCCGGAATGGTGAAGCCGGAAACTCTTCAACATTATAAAGGTTTGCTCCGTTACTTTCAACAGGACTTCCGGTCCATGCGTATCTAACCGCAATAGGAACCTTGATCTGATCATTCCAAATAATAACTTCATTGCCATGGATCTCAGCCTTGGCCCATACAAATTTTCTATCTTCTCCTGCAATCGCAAATCCTTTTAAATCGCCATTCTTCGAAATGAGTCCATTGTCTGCATTAGAAAAGAAGATACGGATTCTAGTCCCCTCGGCTTTCATTGATTTATACATAGGTGAAGTTTGTAGATTAGTTTTTTCATAGACTACTTTTTCTGCTTCAAAAGCCAGTCTCCTTCCAACTTCCTGTTTATTAGTCGGGTGTACATCATTAGGATTTCCTAAATCAACTGTTACAGCCATTCCTGTCTGGGGTAATGCTAA
>Ga0172379_10000805_pt1 | contig 72907 bp, 60 predicted proteins | sample GrowelOW334metaG_FD_119756 | JGI IMG/M metagenome (GOLD analysis project Ga0172379, IMG submission 119756) | Groundwater microbial communities from an aquifer near a municipal landfill in Southern Ontario, Canada - Groundwater well OW334 metaG | ecosystem: Environmental > Aquatic > Deep...
GTAGATCATACACAAATTTAGTAAATTGCACCCTGTCATTCTCACATTGTGGCCAAATTTTTGGGTCCTCACTCGCAATGACGGTATGCTGTTGATTTTGTGAGGGTGGAGAGAAGGAGGCGGATGGCGATTCTGCTATTACCGAAAACTGATGACCCGCCTCCTTCTCTCCACCCTCACCTCCAAAAAAATGATCCGTCATTGCGAACACGAGGCACGAAGTGTGAAGCAATCTGTTGAGAGTCGCATAAATTTTTCTTAACTTGATGACATTACCCTAACGGGATAAAAGGACAAAATTTAAACAATCTTTAGCTATTACCATGAAAACATTCCTTACATTTTCCCTTACATTGGTACTTGTTCTAACCATCACCTCCGGCTTCTCGCAGAATAAGCCGGCTACGAAGATCTTTCGTTTGGAAACAAAGGATGGGAACGGTTATATTGGCGAGATTGTTTCCATTGATTCGGCAAAGGTCCTTTTCAGGTCGCAGAAGTTGGGCGATCTGACCATCCAGCCGAAGGATATCAAATCCATGGTGGCAGTCGACAGCAAACAGTTGAAAGGCGGCAAATTCTGGTTTGCGAATCCACAGTCCACCCGCAGTTTCTTTTCCCCCAACGGCTATGGCCTGAAAAAGGGAGAGGGCTATTACCAGAATATCTGGGTACTCATGAACTCCTTTGCCGTCGGAATCAACGATTACGTTTCGGTTGGCGGCGGACTAATTCCCGCCTTCCTCTTTGCAGGAGCCTCGACACCTGCCTGGATTACGGCCAAAGTATCCATTCCTGTATCCAAAGATAAGTTCAACCTGGGGGCCGGCGTTCTTGCCGGAAGCGTACTCGGCGAATCCAATACTGGCTTTGGTATCTTTTACGGGTTGGCAACGGTTGGTTCAAGAGACAGAAATATCAGTTTAGGTGTTGGCTATGGTTTTGCCGACGGATCCATTGCAAGTTCCCCCATGATCAACCTGATGGGGATGTACCGGGTCGGACCACGCAGCTACCTGCTCACCGAAAACTACTTTTTCGCAGGATCCGATGGCGCGATGATCCTTATGGTTGGCGCCAGGCAAATCATCCGGGAGGCCGGACTGGATTACGGACTGATGATCCCTGCCGGGAATGGGATTGGCAGTTTGGTGGCGGTACCGTGGCTGGGGATTACGATACCGTTTGGGAGAAGGTGATGTGGTGATGTGCTGATTAGTTGATTTGAAGATAAGAGGATGGGAAGATGATTATTATTCCTCCTTACCTTTTTTCAGTTCTTTGTTTTTCTTTGCTTCTGGTAAGTAATTATCGGTGGTTACGACTTTTTTTCCTGTCCTACTTTCAAGTTCTCGCCTAGCGTTACCAGCAACGGATCCGCCTTGTTTAGCTGCCTTTTTATTTTGAATAAATCCTTTTGGATTCTGTGTCTTTACAATTTCAGTTGTCGAAGCCTCTCCAAGCATTGAAAAAATTAATTCAAGGTCGGTCATGTGATCACGCAGATTTTGGCTTTTCAGTCCTTTGGCTTTTTTATATTCAGAAGGTGTCAAGCCGAAAGTTGCTTTTGAAATCTCTGCCGTGAGTATGGAATATTCTATTTTTTCCTTTACACCTCTGTTCTTCCACTCTTCTGTCAATTCCTCGCGAATAGCAATGCTTCGCATTCGCTTTTCAATCCAGTCATCCGGATAGCCTTTAAGTTTATAGAGTTCTCTTGTTCGTTGGGTTGCCAATTCGGGGTTTTCAATCTCATCTAATCTGTCTGAACCCACTTGCGCTAACCAAAGTTTGAAAGGCTCTGCTTTCGGTGAAGGTATGGATTGTATAATACGCAAAAGTCCTTTAGCATTGGCACAATTCAGCTTTTGTTTACCGCCAATAGTGTCGACCGAAAGGGGGGTGACAAATTGTCCCCACCCTTTAGAGAGCTCCTCGTCACGCTTACGCATTTTCTTGATATAATCGCTAGGGTTGGGTGTGTCTGTCAACACATGTATAACATCTGCTACAACGAAATACCATTTTTCATCTGTTTCATTCCAAACTGTTCTGATCTGTTTACTCTCAAATAATTTAATGTTACTCATGTATTTAAATATTTTACGCCTAATTTACACAAATGCTTTTTTACCTGAAATAAGAAATTTCAGGAATGGTTTATTTTGAAATTGCTGGCCCACTATTACAAAGTATACCTACATTATCAAAGTTCTCCATTATTTGGTTGCTAAGCGTAGCCGAAGCATCCCATTGTTTAGCGAACCGGCATATACGAGAACCGCCAGCGGGGGGTGCCTTTAAATCTCTACACTCATTTTTAAATGTTTTCCGAAGCCTTGACGAACAATTCGCATCAAGGTTGTAAGCCGTATATCGGAAGCGTCATTTTCAATTCTTGAAATATAAGTTTTTGTTGTACCGCATTTTGCGGCAAGCTGCTCCTGAGTCATTCCTTGCTCTTTACGAAGTTCTTGAAGCATGACACCAATTTTGAAAGATTCAAAACCTTCTTCAAATTCTTCTCTCTCAGGGGTTCCCCTTTTACCGTACCGTGTATCCAAATGGTCAGTAAAAGATGTTAAGTTGTTATTTTTCAGATTTTTCATCGAAATATTGATTTTTTAATTTTTCAGCGAATTCAATTTCATTTTTTGGCGTTTTCTGCGATTTTTTTTGAAACTCTGACTCACTCTTGTGTTTTAAATCCAACTTTTGTACGTCCTTTACCAGGAGGATTATCAAGCTTATCAATTTCATATTTTAATCTCTGCATCCTTTCTTTGAAGAGTTCAGTTAGATTCTCTGAGTCAGAATGAAACTTTTTATAGATCTCAATATCTGCTTTCCTAATTTGGGATTTCACGAGATTTAAAGCTTTGATTATGACCTCGTCCGTAAAGTAAATTTCATCAATACTATTTTCTTTTGATTGTTTAAACACATGATTTTTAAGTTTGTCACAAAAACTAATTACATGGCTATTTGAAAATAGGTCCATAGATTCAACATATTCAATCCAAAAATCGTTGGTGTCTGCATAACTATTGGACAGAACTTGAATTATTGCTTCGGCGTTGTCTCCGTTGAGATAATGTAAAATAATTTCAATTCTCTCTCTTGGTAGTGGAGGGAAAATAGGAATGTGTAAATTAAATCTACCCGGTCTAATAACTGCGGAATCCAAATCTCCAATAAAATTAGTGGCGGCCAATACAACAACACCTTTACCTAGTAAATCCTGAATACGTTGAAGTAGAGTGTTAACCACTTTTTTCCCTTCGTCGTTGGATTCACTTTGTGCTTCTCTTTTAGGTGCCACAGAATCAAATTCGTCAAAAAAGACAGCAATAGGCGCCCTTTTTTCAATTTCATCTAATCTCTTTGTTAATGCCAACATAGCACCATCAACATAGGTACTGCCAAACTCAGAACGTGGTATCTTTTCTAGTTTTAGATCTAATAATCTTGCAATCTGATCAGCCCAAGCTGTTTTTCCACATCCTGGTGGTCCATATAATATCATGCTTGTTTCAATAGTTAAGCCATATTTTTTTGCCAATTCAGGATTTTTATATTGTTCAAGACTATCTTCAATAAACTCTTTTATATCTTCATAACCAACTAAACTCATTTCATTTTTAGTTATTGGTTTCTTGGGAATTTTATCAATAATTACATCAGTTGGTAGGTTTTTAAACTTTTTAAGAAGAATTGGATATACTGGTTTTGCATTTATTTTATCAGCTTCTCTCCAAAGTTTTTTATGATAAGTGTCATCTATTGAACACAAAAATGATATTAGATTTTCAGTCGATACATTACACTCTTCACTTACATTTAACAGTGTTTTTTTTAAAGAAAAGGGATAATCAAATCTGCCATTTTGACCTCTGTAATAATTAAGGTCATAAGGAGGTAATAGTGAAAAATAATCAGGAAGGTCATCGATTAATAAATTGTACTTGTCAAATATTTGATATGTTTTTAAATATACATCAGGTTTTATTTTAAAATCACTCAAACCCCAATTGCCGATATATTCTAAACAAGTTAAATAGAAAGGTTCAAAACAACCACTGTATTGATACTTTGAGACACTATTCATCAAAAAATCAAGATTTTCTGCATTGGAATAGATATAATGAGTTTTAAGATCCATTAAGTGAATGTCTCTAATATCAATCCACTCTTCTCCAACCCATTTTAGATCCATTAAATCAAAGAGTTCATCAATTTCTTCTTTTGTTAGAATATTGGAGATGTCACTACGTAATTCTTTAAATAATGAAATTAATTTTTGTGGGAGTTTTACCTTTGCAATTAATTTTCTTTCTTCAACTTTTCCATCAATAGTTATTGTATAGAATTCATTTTCATAGAATTCCAACTCTTCCTTTTCAGCGAATTTTTTCATCATCTTGGAGTACCATCTCCCAGAGATACCTCGTGCAAATTTATATTCTTGTATCGATGAATATGTCTCCTCTTGAATAGTAATTATCTCACATTCTATATCTTCAGGCGGAAAATCTTCAGGACTCTCTAACCAAGAAATCAAATAAGTCCTTGTTTTATTGTTGTAATAATCTTTGCTTTCTTTTGATACAATTTTACTATGGATTTCAAGTTGTAAAATCATATCGCTGCCAAACCATGTTTTCAGAATAACATATAATCCATGAAAAAGATTAATGAGCTTTTCCTTCTTTTCAATCTCATTTTTAATGAATAATAAGGGCCGTCTGTCAAAGATCCCTTGTTCATAAAAAAAATTGAAATAGGCCTTGTAAGATTGAATATTTAAATTTTGTGATGAAATTGTATGATTATATTTTTTAACCAGATTATCAATAAGTTTCCTTGTATTAGCAATATTCAATAAGAATTCTTTTAATTTCTTTTCGTTTGTAAATTCATCAAAAACATACCCATTTATTGTATTTAAGTTATATATTGAATCAATTTGCTGGTTTAATGCCTTCTTTTGATTTAGAATGAAATCTTCTCTTTTAGATTCGTAATTCTTTTGAAAATGAGAGATGTGATATAAAACACACTTCTCAGACAAATATGCATTTTGAAAATATTTAATGAATTCATTGTGTGTCTTAATAAATTTCTCTCCTTCTTTTCTTGCAATTTCAATACTCTTAAGAATATCCATTAATTTGAATAACTCACTTATAAGTAAATCTCTATTAATGAATTTCTCTTCTTCAATTGTGATCTTTGGGCTTGAAAATTTATATTCTTTTAGGTCAAACATTTTAGGGATATTAAGGATTTCTGTATTTGATAAGGTAATTCGATCACTTGTTATATTGTCAAGTAGTCTGACTACATTTAATATATCTGTAATGTGAAACCAACCTAATCTTGGGGGTATTGAATGAATATTTATTTCTATTGGTTGATGAAAGAGTACAATTCCGGAGACATGTCCAAGGTTTTGATTGTTTGCATAATTGCCTATTTCATTATGTGTCAATTTGTCAATAAACTTAAATTTTGCATTTTTTATTTGTAGGTAAGGATTAATTCTCCCTTCCATCACAATTTCTTTACCACCAGCATACCAGCTTCCATTTTCAGAAAAAGAAATTTTACCTCCATAATTTTTAAAATCGATCACACTTATACTGTCTTTCTTTACAATTACAGCATCTATCTGGGTTCCATTAGTATAAAAATTACCCAACAAAATGACTAAATCTTTTGAGTTTGCCCACTGATTCTCTAATAGGCTAATCATTTCATCAAAAATGATATTCTCGTGAGTTGTTTCAAATTTCTCATTTCTAAAAATCTTTACCGTCATAACATTAGATTTTAGATCATATAATCAGATTAATTTGAGTTTAGTTCAAGGTTCTGCGGGCTTGCGAAGTGCGGGGTTTCGGAGCACTTCGCTGTCCGTGAGAACGAAGATAATAAAATGCAATGAACTTTCTTTTACCAGTGAAGCGCGAATTGCGCAAACCCGCTATTATGCTCAGTTTTTTCTGTCGTGACAGTCCACCGATACACGCGCGACTTTGCAGGAAATGCTGTCGAGACGAAACTATCTGTATTGAACAATTGTCTACGAGGACTGTCACACGAAAAAACTGTATACAGTGTAATTTTATTTTTTAGTAATCTTGTTGAAGATTTGCATTGCGGCTGGCAGTGGGTCAAAGTTGTCTACAATGAGTGGTAAATAATTTTCATTTTCATTCGATTCAATTGTCTCGCCGAGATGAGCGTCAATAGTTAATTCATATGAGTCTACCAGCTCAAGAGAAACATGATAGGGTTGTTCGGATAAAGCATTTTTTATTTTGTCTTTTACTCTATCTGGGACGCACTTATAAAAGTCGGCAAGTTTACTTTTAGGAAAGTCGAATGAAGCCGCAAATACATCCTCATCAAATGTGACGCTCGTTACTATGGAAAATAAATCATCAGATATTTTTACTATAAAATTTACGTGAATGGAAATAAAAATAAATTGTATGTCTGGTGCAGGGTTAAATCGAAGCATGGCAAGTCCGAAGTCGGGTTGAAAGTCAAGTAGGTGAGGATTTGTCAATGCAAGAGGACTTATTGCTCTATAGAGTTCGTCCCAACGGGAGTCAATTTCTGAAATGGGAATATGAAGTATCGGCTCGTATTTGTTTATATGGAAAAGAGTAATTTCTTTTCCGTTGCAAAGAGCATAATAAACAGTTCTTACGTCTTTGTGAATGGCATAGCTGTATGCTTGTTCTACATTTTCGCTTTTGATAATATTTTCCTTCGGAGATTTTGCGTCAACTATCAGAACATTTCTGTCTTTTACTTGTAGAATATAGTCGGGAATGATATTTATTTTTCGCTTTTGTGTCCCGATGTGAACAAACGGATGTGTCAGCGGAATTGTCCGTAACATTTTGTTGTCACCCGAAGGAGAGTAGCCAAGTTTCTTGAGTATTGGCGCAACGATGTCTTCACGAACTGCGTCCTCTTTGTAGTGCGGGTCGTCCAGCACTTTAAAGTCGAAATTTTTGAATAAATTGTCTGTCATTTAAATTGGGCATAACTTCTTTGTCACCTAACCAAATGTACTTTATTCCCCTGGAAATAAATAAGGTATCCATGCCTTTTGGTATTCACACCTATATCAAAAGTAAACATATTGTTTTAAAAGATCGTCAAATTGGTCCTAAATATTTGCGATCCTTTTTTGCCTGCATGTAGGTAGTTTCTGGTTGTGCTTACTGAACCGGATTCCCGTAAATTGTCTGAATCAGGATTTGCAGGATGAAAGAATTAACAGAATGGGGGTTGTGGCGGTAGCAAGATAACCCCCTGCTATGACGGATCACACAAATAGCATAGTTTGGTCCTCTAATCCAATCTTCTTATCTTCTCATTTTCTCACCCCTGTTGCTCCATATCCTTGTTAGGGGTTAGCGTGGGTTTGGTTATACGATTAATCGCTCTATTTCTTCAATGAAGCTAGACATTTCACTCAGCATAATTTAAACGATATTACACCAAGGCATCCCTGTCAATTTCCTTAATCATGCATGTATTCCATTTGAAATTGCATTAACAAAGATTGGCTGTTTCCCCCTAAGGGTTAATAATTCAGATTCGCCAATTATGTGGGTATCAGTGATTATATTATACTTTAAGTCGATTTCGTAGCACATATCAGAGATTTCCCGTTCTGTTTTCCAATCCGCTTTGTTTTTTAAAATGATCAGGAAATCGTAGTCGGAATCAGGATGAGCCTTCCCCAAAGCATGAGAACCGAAAAGCACAACATCCTTAAGATTATCTGAAAATCTTGCTCTTAACAGATTGCTTAAGTCATTTAATATTAATTGCTTATTGGCTTTCATTCTCTGATTTTTATTCAAATATAAAAAAATATTGGCGACAAATCCCCTTTGAAGAATGAAAATTCACTTGCCCCTTACCTTTTATGAGAAAAACCGTTTCCCTTTTAAACCACTCGCCCCCTCGCCCCGTCTCCCCCTCTCCCCCTCGACTTCGCTCAGGGACCGGCCTCATCTTTTCATCTTCACATCATCTCATCATCACATCAGCACATCACCTTCTTTTTCTCCCTGAAATTCCGTAACTTTGTATAAAGGTGCCCCATGAACAATCCAGATACCCTTACAATCCTTACCAATCCGCAACTCGACCTGGCTTTTGATTTTATTCAATACACCGGTCAGAACCTTTTCCTGACGGGGAAAGCAGGGACCGGTAAAACCACTTTTCTCAAGAACCTGAAGCTAAAATCGCCCAAACGGATGGTGGTGGTTGCACCCACGGGAGTCGCGGCCATCAATGCAGGCGGGGTAACCATTCACTCCTTTTTTCAGCTCTCCTTCGGGCCCCAGATTCCTTCGGATCCCAATAAACCGCCCTTCTCAAATTATCCCTCTGAAGGAAATGCCGCTGCCAATATCAAACGTTTCAGCAAGGAAAAGATCAACATCATCCGAAGTCTCGACCTGCTTGTGATCGACGAGATCAGCATGGTGCGGGCGGATATGCTGGATGCCATCGATGAGGTACTTCGCCGCTTCCGCAACCGGTACAGGCCTTTCGGTGGGGTGCAACTGCTGATGATCGGCGACCTGCAACAGCTGGCGCCAATCGTGAAAGATGATGAATGGGAGATCCTGAAACAGTATTACGATACGGCATTTTTCTTCAGTAGCCGGGCATTGAAACAGTCCACCTTCAAAGGCATCGAGCTGAAGCATATTTTCCGGCAGAGCGACCAGCATTTTATCGACCTGCTGAACAAGGTGCGCGACAACCGGCTGGATCCGGAAACTTTGCAGCTGCTGAACCAACGCCATATTCCAGGATTTAATCCGGATGAGAAGGAGGGTTACATCACACTAACCACCCACAACTACCAGTCTCAACAGATAAACAGCACCAAGCTTGGACAGCTCAAAACTTCCATTTCCAGATTTTCGGCTGAAGTGCATGGTGAATTTCCGGAATATTCCTATCCGACTGATTTTGATCTTGAACTCAAAGTTGGAGCGCAGGTGATGTTTGTCAAGAACGATCCATTGCCTGAGAAACGGTTTTTCAATGGGAAGATCGGTAAAATAACGGATATTGACGATGAGCAGATCGAAGTACTTTGTCCAGGGGAGAAGGGTGCGATAACGGTTGAAAGGTTGGAGTGGCAAAACACAAAATACACGCTCAATGAGGTTACACAGGAGATTGAAGAGGAGGTGATCGGCACTTTCAACCAATTCCCATTGAAGCTGGCCTGGGCCATCACCATTCACAAGAGCCAGGGTCTCACCTTCGACAAGGCGATCATCGATGCCCGCGCCTCTTTTGCCCACGGACAGGTGTATGTGGCACTGAGCCGTTGCAGGACATTTGAAGGGTTGGTGCTCAGCACACCGATCGCCAGTCACAGTGTCAAAAGCGACTCCACGGTAGTTCAATTTAGTGAAGAAGTAGAGCAGAATCAGCCCGGTCCGGCCGAATTGGCGCAATCCCGCAAGGAGTATATTCAGCAATTGCTGAATGAGTTGTTTGATTTCAGGCCAGCTTTGCGACAGATACAATATCTTCTGCGGTTGTGGGACGAACATGGCAACCAGTTGCTGGGCTCCCTGAATTTTGTCTTGCGCGGGATGGTTGCCCCGATACAAACCGACATGGTAGAAGTCGCCGGCCGTTTCGAAAACCAGGTGCGTCAGCTGTTGGCCGGTGTAGCTTACCCGGAAGGGAATGACCAGTTTCAGGAGCGCATCCGAAAGGCATCCGAATTTTTCTATTCGAAACTCGAACTTTTGCTGGAGCAACCCTTGTCGGATGCCACGCTGGAAACAGACAACAAGGCGGTACGCAAAAGTTTCAATGATGCGATCGATAAGTTAAACAAGGAGATAAGGATCAAAAAAATATGTCTCAATCTTTGCAAAGCCGGGTTTGACACAAAGTCCTACCTTGAAACCCGTTCCAAGGCGGCCATCGAGGTCGAAGAGAGCGTTAGGGGCCGCAAGAAAACCGAGGGCAAAGTTGATTTCTCTGTAAATTCAGATTTTTACAGCCAGCTCAAGAAATGGCGTTCCGAAAAGGCTGAGTTGATGCAAGTGGAGGTGGCCCGGATCCTGGCCCAGAAAACCCTGCTGGAGATCGTACAAACCCTTCCGGTTACCGGGAAGGAGTTGAAAGAGGTGAAGGGGATGGGTGGCGTCCGGATGAAACAGTTTGGCAGGGAGATTCTGGAGATGATCCTCGCATACAGGGGTAACCATGGGATGGAAGTTCCACCGGAAGCCGAGAAAGAGGCTGAAAAAGCGGGGATGGATTCCAGGCAGCTCAGTTATGAATTTTTCAAAAATGGGCTCTCCATTCCGGAGATTGCCCGTGGCAGGCAGATGGCCGTTTCTACCATTGAGTCGCATCTGCTGAATTATGTCGCGAGTGGCGAAATCGCCATCGACCGCCTGGTCGACAAGCGAAAAGTGAAAGCCATCGAGGAGTGCATCGAACTCAACAATTTCAGGCAGCTCGTTGATTTAAAGGCCAAATTGGGCGATGAGTACAGCTATTCGGAGATACGGTTTGTGTTGAAGCACCTCGAGATAGCGAGATAATTAATTCACCACAATAGGCACATAGGTCACAATAGGGAATTCTATGTGACCTATGTGCCTACTGTGGTTGTTTTTTTCATGAAATACCATGCTTTAATCCCATGTTGCATTTGTGCAAAATTTTGTATTTTGCAGACTGTTCTGTAAAACTATTCAACAAGATTGGCTGATTTGGTTTCCCTGACCCAATTCAGCGCATCATAAAACTAAACGATGAAGAAATACATCCTTGCATTCGATCAGGGAACAACCAGTTCGCGTGCGATTGTTTTTGACCACGATGGGTTACCGGTTGCAACTGCACAAAAAGAATTTACACAAATCTATCCAAAACCGGGTTGGGTGGAGCACGATCCCGATGAGATCTGGTCGACCCAGGCTGCTGTTGGCATGGAAGCAATCTTTAGGGCCGGGGTTGGTGTCCACCAGATTGTTGGCATTGGGATCACCAATCAAAGGGAGACGACTGTCGTCTGGGACAGGAAAACAGGACGGCCTGTTTGCAATGCGATTGTTTGGCAGGACCGGCGGACAGCCGATTTCTGTGACCAGATGAAGAAGGAGGGACATGGCCAAATGATCCTGAACAAAACCGGACTAATCCCCGATGCCTATTTCTCGGCCACTAAAATAAAATGGATACTGGACAATGTGGAAGGGGCGCGTAAACTGGCGGTGAAAGGCCGACTGGCTTTTGGCACCATCGACAGTTGGTTGATCTGGAACCTGACACGGGGGAAACTCCATGTCACAGATGTTTCCAATGCATCCCGGACGATGCTGTTCAATATTCACACCCTTCAATGGGATACCGAACTCCTTGATTTTTTTGATATCCCTGCCTCCATGCTTCCGGAAGTAAGATCTTCAAGCGAAGTTTATGGCAAAACAGTGGAGCCTTTTCCCTCCCCAATTCCGATTTCAGGCATTGCCGGCGATCAGCAGGCGGCCCTTTTCGGACAGATGTGCATTGAGCCGGGGATGGTGAAAAACACCTATGGGACAGGCTGTTTCATGATGATGAACATCGGCGACAAACCCATTGAATCGAAGAGTCAACTCCTCACTACAGTAGCCTGGAAGATAGGGAATGATGTTACCTATGCGCTCGAAGGAAGTATTTTCATCGGCGGAGCAGTGGTGCAATGGCTTCGCGACAGTCTGGGGGTCATCCTTCAATCCAACGATGTTGAAAAACTGGCGGCCAAAGTAAAAGACAGTGAAGGTGTCTATTTCGTACCTGCGTTCGCCGGGTTGGGGGCCCCTTATTGGGACCAACATGCAAGAGGTACCCTAACGGGGATTACACGGGGATCGACGGATGCCCACATTGCCCGCGCTGCGGTCGACAGCATTGCCTATCAAACATACGATGTGCTGCTGGCGATGCAAAAAGACTCGGGAGTGACTATTCGTGAATTGAGGGTTGACGGTGGCGCTACGGTGAACAATAGTCTGCTTCAATTTCAGGCCGACCTGTTGCAGAGTGCCGTCGTCCGTCCAAAGATCACAGAAACAACTGCTCTGGGTGCAGCCTATCTTGCCGGTCTGGCTGTGGGTTACTGGTCCGACATTCATGATATCAGCCAGCAATGGCAACTCGACCGGACCTTCTCTCCCGGAATTCCTGCCAGCGAAACTACCGCCCTGATCAAAGGGTGGCACAGGTCGGTGAGGGCGGCTATGGCATGGGCGGCGGAAGGTTAGAAAGAAGTGACTAGAGTGACTAAAGTGAACTAAAGTGACTAGAGTTATGGCCTCCAAACAACTGATGATTGAAGCGTAAGTACTTTAGTCACTTTAGTCACTCTAGTCACTTGTAGTAAAGCAATACAAATTCTAATTATTACTAAAATGAATCCATTCTTAGGGGAATTTTTTGGAACGGCCATCATCCTTTTGTTGGGAGGAGGAGTAGTTGCCAACGTGGCGCTCGACAAAACCAACGGCAAAAACAGCGGCTGGATTGTGATCACCTTTGGCTGGGCCATTGGGGTCTTTACCGGTGTCCTGTTCGCGGCTCCGATCAGCGGGGCGCACCTCAATCCGGCGGTGACCATCGCTTTGGTGCTGGCCAACAAATTCTCGCCATCACTGATACCACTCTATCTGACAGCTCAGCTTTTGGGGGCCATGTTTGGATCCGGACTGGTTTGGCTGGCCTACAAAAAACATTTTGATGCGACGGTCGACGGCAATACGAAACTTGGTGTTTTTTGCACAGCTCCCAATATCCGGAGCTATTGGTACAATATTCTCACAGAGTTGATCGGTACCCATACGCTGACCATGGCTGTTCTCTATATGGCTGTTCCGGAAGTTGGACTTGGGGCGTTGAGCGCCTTGCCCGTTGCATTGGTCGTGTTGGGGATAGGTCTTTCATTAGGAGGACCAACAGGCTATGCCATCAATCCTGCACGTGATTTGGGACCCCGCATCATGCACTATTTTCTGCCCATACCAAACAAGCGCGACAGCGACTGGACATACGCGTGGGTTCCCATTGTCGGGCCACTGCTGGGAGCAGCTTCGGCAGCGGCGTTGTTCTTGATACTGAAGAGTCTGTAGAGTAAAAAAGCTTTTCCAAAGTTTTAGTTACGAGCTAATTACGCTCGTAACTAAAACTTTGGAAAAGCTATCTTCTTGAATATATTTATTACTTCAATATCACCTCTATCACCGGAATCTCCATCGGTGGTTTCAAAACCGGAAGCTGCAAATTGACAGATTGACTATCCTCATCTTTCCCGGTACGGTATTTGACCTCTGATGCATCGTGCAGAAACTGTACATATTTAATCTTATCAGCCATATTCTTCATCTTCAGGTTGCCCATTGGATAAGCCAACAAGTGGATGTACAATCTTTTGGTTTTTGCATTGTAGGTGAGCAGGGTGTTGTCGGGAGCGACAAATTCTGCCGGAGCTTCGGTACATCCGTAGACCGAACGGTTGTTGTACTTCATCCATTCGCCCATGGCTTTCAGGCGATCCTGGGCACGGTAGTCAAAGAGTCCACGGGCGGTAGGACCAACATTCAGCAAAAGGTTTCCACCTTTGCTAACCGATTCGATAAGCAGTTCGAGCAACTGTGCCGGACTCTTCCAACTGGTTTCGTCCCTGAAATATCCCCACGAACCGGAGAAGGTCTGGCAGGTTTCCCAATATACTTTCTGACCATTGCGTTCCGGCCATTTCTCCACTTTGTACTGCTCGGGTGATTCGAAATCCCAACCATAATCCTTATCTTTCAGATCCAGACGATCGTCGATGATGATGTTTGGTTGAAGCTGGCGTACCATTTTCAACAGATCCTCTGAGCCCCAATCATCCCTGCCTTTGCCATTTTTACCCGGGAAGGAGAAGTCGAACCATATCACATCGATCTGTCCATAGTTTGTCAGAAGTTCGCGAACCTGATTTTTCAGGTATTCGCGATATTTGGCCATATCCTTGCCTTTGTTCAATCGGGCATACGCAGAATCCGACTCCTGGCGTTGCGGATGTACCCTATCGATGGTGTAATCTGGATGGTGCCAGTCGATCAGCGAATAGTAAAATCCGACTTTTAGCCCTTCACCCCTCAGCGCTTCGACATACTCCTTGATGACATCCCTCCCGAATTGGGTATTGGTAGTTTTGTAATCGGTGTATTTGGAATCGAAGTTACAGAACCCTTCGTGGTGTTTGGCTGTGAGTACCACATATTTCATGCCGGCCTCTTTGGCCATTCGGGCCCATTCTTTGGGGTTGAACAGATCTGGATTGTACTCTTCGAAATACTTTTGGTATTGCTCACTGGTCATCCTTTCATAATTTTTCACCCACTCGTGACGGGCGGGAAGGGCATACAAGCCCCAGTGGATGAACATACCAAAACGGGCATCGGTCCACCAGTCCATCCGCTTTGCTTTCTGTTCGGGAGTCTCTTTTTTGTAGTCAACCTGTGCTACTGATTGAAATCCGATAAAGGCAAGCAACAGCAGGCTAACTAACCTGATCATTAAACTGTTTCTCATGTGACTTATTTTAGCTTTAGTAAATAGAAGTTTAGAATATAAAAGTAAAAAAAAAACTTAACCATGAAGGTTATCACAAAGGATCCACGAAGAATATCCGTAACCTAGTGTCATTTTCAGGTTCTAGCATCCTGTTTAAAGTACTTTATTTAGGCACAATTCCCAGTGTGACAATTTCATGAGCTCTGATTTTGACCTGTATGGAGTTTCCTGCAACGATTGGTTTTGCACCGTTATCCAATGGCAATTCGATCAGGTTCAGCCTTCTGGCACGTTGAATAGCTACCGGAACCTGCAATTTCACCAGGGTCTCCTTGCCTTCCATCTCGGCAAGCCTCACCACCAGTTCCTTACCGTCTTCCGCCTGTTTAATCCCTGAAAGTGTTATATTTTTGGCATCTACGGAGAAGAAAGATGCCTCCTCCGGACGAGAAGCATGTTCCTTTACCAGGGCCAGGGATGGAGGTTCCGCGGCATAGACGGGTACATTGAAATCTTCCCCTTCGGCGAGAACGCCTGATTTCCAGTCGCCTTCGTGTGGGAAGAGCGAATAGCTGATGTTGAATTTTCCCAGATTGGGATAAATATCTGGTTCACCTCCTGATCGCATCAGGGTGATTCGCAAATTACCTTTTGAGTAGGAATGTCCGTATTTTGTCTTGTTCAGCAAGGCGACACCCACCTTTCCATCACTGATATCCACCCATTTCTGGGCGGGGACCTCCTGTGCATCGTTGTTGGCCGCACTGCCTCCTGTTGCAGACGAGTGTTTGAGCCAGTCAGGCGCTGCTCTCCCGTTGAGAACTCCGTCTACAGCCCTTTCCACCACATCGAACGGTACCTGCGAAAAGAACCTGGAATTATCCATGGCAATGGGGAAAACGGCACGCAACATGGGCGAATCGGTCGAGTCGCTACCTGTCTCCAGCCAGTGCACCTCCATGTCGTAATCGATGCGCGGATAAGAGCGGTAAAGCATTGTGCGTTCGATAAAGCGCGACTTCCCCCAGGTCTTGACGGTTTCGACACATGCCCTTACGGGACCCTGCTCCACCACTTTTACGCTGATTACTTTACTGACCTCTTCTTGTTTGACTATTTTGTTGAGGGTCCACGATTTCATTCCTCCTTTTTTATCTTCGAGGAACATCTCCAGTTTGTTTAGCTGGCCTCCCTCACGAACGAACTCCTTTTGAGAACGTTTGTCAAAAAGGCTTACAATGCCGCCGGTTTTCATGTCGAATTTTACCCTTAAGAAATCGGTTTCGAAAGTGTTGTCACTTAACGGAATCTGTTGGTTGAAAGTTCCTGGTTTGGACATGTCGACATAGAAGGTTTTGTATCCACCGGCAGGCATTTCATCCACCAAAAACTGTACTTTAGAGGTAAATCCAGGAGGAGTCGATTTTGCCCAGACGATCTGGGCTGGATAAATCTTTCCTGCACCATCACGTACCTGAACGGTTGGCACATTTCCCTGGCCCTTATCGATTGGTTTGATATTTTTGGAACCATAATAATTGCCCCAGCTGGCGATTTTTGCGGTAACAGGTTCTTCATGGGAAAAGATGTTTGCCTCGACGAGCTTTTTGCCGCCATACGGCTGAAGGTTGTAGGCAACAACCGGCTGGCCAATGCCTGTCTGGAACTTAACCTCATCGGCCATTTTTCGAAAAGCCTGGTTGCGCAATTCGGTGGTTTTGCGCAGCACTTCGCTGTATCGGGCTACCGCTTCTTTGTTGGCTTCGTTGATGGCCGATCCCGGCAGGATATCATGGAATTCGTTGAAGGTAACCGTTGTCCAGAGATCATGTAGTTCAGTGGCCGGATATTTTTCGCCATGGAGCCAGCGCAGGGTGTTGAAGAATTCGCTTGCATAGAGGGAATTTTCGCTGTTGCGGTTTCCCTCTTTGATGCCTGCCACATTGGTGTAGCAGCCTTCGAAGATGAATTGCATCTCGCCCCTGTGGGTAGGACGTCCCTCCATCTCCCGGGCAGATTTGCTGAAGAAGTCGGTCGCTGTAGCAAATTTGACCGCCGGATAGCCTGGCGTCTGGTCGAGTTGATGAACCATCTCAATGTTGGCTCTTGTTGGACCACCCCCATGATCGCCCACTCCGGTGATCTGCAGGATCCTGCGTTTTTCGGGGGAGTATTTCTGGATATCATCCTTCAGCTCCTTTTTGATATTTCCATTGTAACCGTCATTGGCATAGCACAATACCTTGGAGGAGTCGGGTGCAATCCACCAGAAAGTGCCGACATAGGGTTTGCAGCGGTGAAAATAGAAATAGTCGCAACCCGCCAGTTTCAGGATTTGGGGCATTTGTGAGATGTGGCCGAAGTTATCTGGCAGCCAGCCAATTTTGGCCATTTTGCCCAGTTTGCTTTGGAAATAGCGTTGTCCCAACAGGAATGACCGGCTGATGGCCTCGCCCGATGAGAGGTTCATGTCCCCTTCGGTCCACATGCCACCGACCGGTTCCAGTCGTCCCTCTTTGACGTATTTGCGGATCTGCTCCAACAGGGGCGGATCGACCAATTCGACAAAGTTGTAGACAGCAGCCTGGCTTTGGACCATCGTGTAGTCGGGAAACTCCTTCATAAATGCGACCACCTGGCGGAGGTTGTCGTTGCACATCTGCATGGTCTCGGAATAGATCCATAACCAGTTCATGTCCATATGGGCATGGCCAACTACCTGAATGGTGTCTTTTTTTTGTGCAGAAACAGTCGAAAAGGAGCTGAGAATCAAAAATGATATCAACAGCAAATTACTGAATTTCTTCATGTTGTTTATTGTATAATAGTTGTGTTATCGCCCGGCATTGAAGTGAGATTGGTCTCGTTTAAAATTCTTACACAGAGAAAAAGGAGGATTCACAGAGTTACACAGAGAAATAATACTCTGTGTAACTCTGTGCTTCTTTGTGCAACTCTGTGTAAGAATTATTGAATAAATCTTACTCTTCCAGTAAATTCACCTCTTTGATTTTGCCTGATTTGCCATTGAAACGCAGTGTTTTTATTTCGTATGGATGGAAGCTTCCACTCCACTTCTGTTTGGCAAAGGCAAGGTCCAGATTGGCTGTTACTGCCATTCCGTTTGTCTCTACGCAGCGCAGGACCAAGTCTTCCCCGATTTCCGACTGCTTAATGGCCGAAACGATGATATTAGAGGCATCCACTGCCAGGAAGGATCCGGATTTTGGCATGGTTCCCCTGTGGATTCCCTGATAGATAGGAATGGAAGGGGCCATAAACTCTTCCGCAATCCTGACCATGTTGCTGTGTTGCCAGTTTCCGACATGGGGGACCAGTTTCAGGCGGAAAGTTTGAATGCCTTGGTCCATCCACAGGTGTTCCGCTTTCATGTCCAGGACTTTTGGATTGTGGTGGGCATAAACAGCTGAGCGTGCGACTGAAATACGCAGGTCGTTACCGGCTACATTGTACCCGTATTTGGCGTCGTTGAATACTGATAATCCGTAATTTGCAGAACCCCGATTGCCGGTCACGTCGATCCACCGCTGACCGGGATCTTCATCCCCGTTGGTAGCCCGGATAATCGTGCCGTAGGAGGTTTCATAGGTTGCCACAGGTGAATCTACCTCTACCGGGAAGGAGAATTTTACCATTTTCAGGTGCTCGTGCCAGTCGAGGGTCACCGCGGCTTCCGGGTTTTTGGAATCTGCGTAGAGAGTCCAGTCGATGGTTAGGGTAGATTTTCCATAAGTGGCGATTGAACGGATCTTTCCGCGCAACGGTCCCTCTTCCAGGATCTTGATGGTGGCATTGCCAAAAGCGCCAATCTCCTTGTTGAAAGTCTTGATATCGTGGCTCCAGGTGTCGCTTGGGTCATCGATAATCACTGCCCTGCATCCGTTATCACCACCTGCAAAGAGCTCTTTCCCGGTAACCTTGTCGTAAACGCCAATTGTCCCGTTGTAGGAGATCCGTACCTTGACCAGATCATTTTCCAGGCTATTCTCAGTGACCTTCACCACATTTTTGGGTGCAGGATTTTCACTGTCCCAAAGGCGGATTTGACGGTAGCCCATGGGAGGGACCGTCATGCGGACCACCAGTTTTTTGCGGCTTCCGGCTTCAGAAGAGCCCGGCGCCCACTGGTGCGGAAGTGCATTCCCCTTTTCATCGTCCACCCTGGAGGATTTGTGCATGGTTCCCCAGTTGTAATCGTACTCCACATTGCCGGTAACTTCCCATGCATGGGGATTGAAAACCAGTAAATATTGTGATTCCGGATCCTCGGTAGCAACCTGCCATTCCAGTTTCTGAACTCCCATGAAAGTGGCTTGGTGTGCCACATCGAGCGCATATCCGAATCCCTCGCGGGCGCTTTGTGAATGGTCGAAGAGGGAAGATCCCGCCAAACTATCGTGAAACTGTAGAAACAACACTTTGTGCCAGGCCGCAGTAAGTTCCTGTTTCGGGTAGTGAGCGCCCCATGCGACCGATCCGATCGCGGCGACTTTTTCGGCAGTTACAAGGGCTGCCTCCGACTGACGGTTCCCTTTTTTGATCTCCGATTCGGCGGTATAACAACCGACGGCATGGTGCTGCAAGTCATCCTTGATGGTAGGCAGGTTGAGGCCCTTATCCGCATGCGCCTCCTTGAAATAGGTTTCCGGGGTACTGTAAAAAACTGCCGGGGCGCCTTTTTCTACTTTTAATTCATTGATGGAACTGACGTTGACTTTGGTAGCGCCACCACCATGGTCGCCGGCGCCGTAATAGGCCATAAAGCTTTTCATGGGCTGATTGCCATATTGGGCAACAAGATTCTCTACACGGGTGCGTACCGAGCCGCTGTCGTTGTAGCCAAATTGGATGCGGTAGGTCAGTACTTTTGTGCCATCCGAACCCTCCCACCAAAAGAGGTCGGAAGGCAATGTCTTTTCGCGGATTCCCGGACGCATGAAGATGTAGTTTTCCATCCCCTGCAACTTGATGATCTGTGGCAGGTTGCCGGTATGGCCAAAGGAATCAGGATTGTAAGCTACGGTGGAACGATGTCCCAGTAAGCGCTGCAAGGTCAGCTGCCCATATAGTCCCTGGCGGACCATGGCTTCACCGGACGGAATATTCATATCCGGTTCAACCCACCAGCCACCAACCGAACACCAGCGACCTTCGTCGACACGTTTACGGATCTCCTTGAGCATGGCAGGATCATTTTCTGCTACCCAATGGTAAAATTGGGCGGAACTGGCAGTAAATTTGAAATCGGGCGTCTCTTTCATACGATCGAGCGCCGACTGGAAAGTGCTGTGTACAACAGAAATACCTTCCGACCAATTCCATAACCAAACCGGATCGATGTGTGCCTGCCCGATCATGTGAATTCTGAATTTTGCCGCGTCCAAAATCCAGGCAGTCCCTGCCTGGAAACTATTGGCAAAAAGATTGGTTGCAGGCGCCAAAGCCAGAAGCGCTGTGCCGGATGCTGCGCCTTTCAGAAAACTCCTGCGCGACAGCTGGGATCTTGTTTCGTTTTCCATTTTGTAGTAGTTATTTTAATTCGACAATATGTTGATTATTTGATGTGATGATTAGCTAATTAGTTGATTAGATGATTCGACAATGAATTTTACCACAAAGGACGCTAAGGTTCTCACTAAGGACACTAAGTAAAAAATTGAATAGCCAGTTTCCCGTTTCCCCGTTTCCCCGTTTCTCCGTTTCCCCGTTTCTCCGTTTCACTCTCTAATCTTCCCGTCATCCTAATCGTCCCCGTCGTTAAAGTTAATCATCTCCTAAAAATCACCGTAGCCGGGATTGTCTGTATCTCTACTCCTGGTCCGGTATATTTCAGTTCCAGAAACATGCCTCCACCTGCCTGAAAATAGTGCAGACGGATGGGGTACATCCCTTCACCCAACTCTATTTTCCCGGGTTTCTCCGAATCAGCACTGTGTGATCCATCGTTGTCGATCACCATTTTATTGTCGATAAACAGTTGACTTCCATCGTTCGACCGCAAGAAAAATTCATAAGTTCCGGCCTTGTTGATAAGGAGTTTTCCATTCATCACCATCGCAAACTGATCCTGTGGCGGGGCAATCTTCTCCAACGAAAAGTTGTAGATTCTCCCTTGTTTGACAACAGGTAAGGCTGCGAAATCGGGGAGTTTCGTCCATGCACCGCTGTAATAGTTTACCTCCAGTCCGTTGACAGATTCATTGATAAAATCGATGTGGCTAACGGATGTAAAACTGGTTTCATATCCGTTTAGAAACGCTTTTGCCTTGATGGTAACAGGCTTTGATATTCTAAACCCATTTTTATAAAGACTGGCCAACGAGTCGGGTTCACTACCATTGGTGGTGTAATAAATCTTTGTTCCCGGCACATCTGATCCTATTTTTACCAAAATGGTGTCGGTATGGTTTGCCAACGTATCACCCGGATGAATCATAGGGGCCGGCAGAATCGATTTTTGCAGCATCTTTCCTGCACCCGCAGAGGTGAATTGATAACTGCCGGAAGCTACACTGAAAACGGCATATTGCCCTTCTGTGCGAAGAAATTTCACATATTTGTTTCCCGAAACGGGCTTCCCATTCAGGAGGACTGAGGCTTCATTCTGGGCCAAGACATAAACAGTAGCGGTGCTGTTTGCGGGAATGACGACATCGAGTTGGTAGTCAGCATCATTGATTTTCCAGTTCGAATTGATTGTTCCGTAAGCAGAAGGGTAGGAGCAATTTACATAGGAAAGCGCACTTACCGGTATGGGCTTGATGAGGATATTTTTAAATCCCGGATGTTCAGGATCCGGCGAAATGCCGCCCAGACTTTGGTAAAACCATGCGCAGACACTGCCGAACATCGGATGGCTGTGAGAGGCATCGCCCAGCCAGGTCTCCCAGATGGTGGTGGCGCCCTTTTCGATCATGTTGCCAAAACTCGGGTAGTCGCGCTGGTTCATCAGGGTATAGGCCACATCAATCCGTCCAAGATCGGTCAGTACTTCCAACAGCAAAGGAGTGCCAAGAATGCCGGTGTCAAAATGCGCTTTGTTCTCCGTGAGAACTCTTTTTACGAGTTTGGCCGCTACCAAATCGGTATTACTCTCTTCAGTAATCCCAAACCCTAGCGGGAAGGCGTTGGCAGATTGTTTCCCGACCGAATAGGTATAGGTTTCCTTGTTGAAATAGCTTCTGTTGATATCTGTTTTGGCTTTGTTTGCCAGTAACCTGAATTGCTCCTGGTCGATATCCTGGCCGAGCGCATCACTGATCTCCATCATCAATTGGCAGCAATGGAAATAGTAGCAACTGTTTATAAAATCCGGAGGTAGCGCCACCAATTCAGGTGGAACCCACTCTCCCAAACCCTGGTTGACAAGGATTCCTTCTTTATTGAGCTGACTCTTCATGTAGTAAATCCATTGCTTCATTCCCTTGTAATGGTCGCTCAAAATCCGGGTATCCCCATAATATTGGTACATGTACCAGGGAATGATGATGTAAGCCGATCCCCAGGCTGTTCCGCCACCACCATCCTGGTAAGGAGTGGTGTTGGGAACGTATCCTGTTTCGTGGTTTTGGGCATCACGAATATCGTTCAGCCATTTGGTGTAAAACTGAGAAAGGTCAAAGTTGTAGATAGCCGCTTTGGCGGAGATCTGTCCGTCGCCGGTATACCCCAGACGTTCGCGGTGCGGGCAGTCGCTTGGCAGACCTCCATGGACATTTCCCAGTTGCGTTCTTCGGTAGTTGTCCAAAATTTTGTTCAGCAGCGGGTTGGAACATTCAAATGTTCCTGCAGTTTGTATATCTGTATTAACTACCCTTCCATCCAGATTCTCAAGAGTCGTGGGCGAAGGTGAGCCGGTCACATCAACATATCGGAATGCGTGCCAGGTAAAGCGGGGCTCCCAGATTTCGGTACCCTCTCCTTTCAAGATGTAAGTGTCTGATTGATTGTAACCCGGACCAAGCTCTTCAACAAAGCGGAGTTGAAGTGAGTCTCCTTTTTTACCTTCCACCTTTAGCCTGGCCCAGCCAGAGAACATCTCTCCGAAGTCGTAGCGATATACGCCCGGCACTTTTTCAATCACAGAAACAGGCCGAATGGTCCGTGTGACGCGGTCGGGCGGTGAAACCTGGGAGACGAGCTTCCCGGTAGGAGGTGTAACCAATTCGGCTTTAGCCCATTTGTTGTCGTTGAAACCTGTTTCGTTCCACCCTTTTTGTTCCATCCGGGCATCGTATATTTCGCCGGTATGCAATCCGTTGTAAATGATAGGGCTAACAGAACAATTCCAGCTATCGTCGCTGGTGATCAGCTCCCTGCTTCCATCAACATATTCAATGTCAAATTGTGCGATCAACCGGGGTGTGTTGTACCAGAGCATGGTATTATCGGGACGGTCGGCCTGGATATACCATCCGTTGCCGAGCAGGATGCCGAAAGCGTTGACTCCGGTTTTCAGGTTGGAGGTTATGTCAAAGGTCTCGTAAAGGACGGTAGTGGTCATGTTCCCAATTTTGGGCTCACTCCACTTTTCAAGCTTCCTTTTGTCATAATTGGTCTGGTTGGGCGAAAGACAATGGTCGCCAACCTTTTTCCCGTTGAGGTATAATTCGTAATAGCCCAGTCCGCTGATGTAGGCCCGGGCTTTTTTTATGGGTTTGGTAATGGTTGCCTCTTTCCTGAACTGGGGAGCCGGGAGTTTCCAATTTCCGGTGTTGATCGCTAAGGGAGTTCCTATCCATTTTGCTTTCCAGGCGTCAGCGCTCAAGTCCCATCTCCCAGGTTGCAACAGGGCTCCATGCGGACGAATAGTGCTCATGGTTACGAATCTGAACCTTCCAGAAAACTTTCATGCCCGGCAGCAACGATTTTCCCTTGTATTCAATTTGTGTGGAGTTGTCGGATTTTTGGACTCCGGAATCCCACAGGTCAGGGAGGTTTTTCTGAAGCAAGGTTTCATCCGAAGCAACCATGATATGATAGGAAGATTGGGAACTACCACGCTTGTCGGTTTTCATTTTCCAGGAAAGTCGGGGAGAGATAGTCTCAATACCGATGGGATTTGTCAGGTATTCACAACGTAGGTCTGATACCTCAAAATCTACTTTTTGGGGTGCGCAAGAAAAAATTACCAGAACAAACAGCAAGAAGATGCAGGTTCTCATGGCGAAAAAGTTGTGTTAATACGTAGTAGTTGTAGTTCTTCCGATTCAACGGGTTGCCCAGGATTTGGGCAGGTTGTCCGGTAAATCGATTTAAAGATAACCTATTTTCTGGCATGAGGTGTTTAATCCGGTCAAAAATGAACTTTATTGGCAGTATTGCTTATAGATTCTACAAAAAATAATTTCCTAATGTGGCTAAAAATCGGTATATTAGGTAGGGAGAAATTTTATGTGGATTATTTAATTCATTATGGCAATATTGTTATGAATGATACAGTGGGTGCGCTTAAGTTAAAAGATGAGGTCATAATTTCTAAAATATACCAATTACGGGGAATACAGGTACTTCTTGATTTTGATCTATCTGAACTATACGGAGTTGAGACAAAGCAACTCAAGAGAGCAGTGAAGCGAAATCTGAAAAGGTTTCCTGAAGACTTTATGTTTGAACTTACGAAGGAAGAGTTGCGAAATTGGAGGTGCCAAAATGGCACCTCCAATTTCGCAACCATGGGACTTAGAATTCCTCCTTATGCTTTTACTGAACATGGTATTTTAATGATTGCAAGTGTATTAAACAATGAAAGAGCCATCCAGATAAACATACAACTGGTCAGAATTTTCAACAAATTGAGGAAAATGATATTCTGGAACAAAGATTTGTTTATAGAACTAGAAAGGATTAAAGGTCAATTGGTTGATCATGATGGAAAGTTTAGCATGATATTCGATTATCTCAAGAAAATAGAGGAATCCAGACTCAATCATCAGAAACAATCAAACAGAAAGAGGATTGGCTATTAAAACCTAAAATCGTAATTTTTGCATTATCTGTTTGGTTGATTACTTTTGATGGCAACATTCAGACAAGCCAGGAATGGCTCGGGCTGATTGGATAGAAAAAGTTTGATATGAGAAAACCTGTTGCCATACTAGCCATCCTTATGCTTGCGATTGTCCAGCTTGCTGCCTCCAGCAAGGTGCCTGTTAAAGCAGTCGAAGCAAAGCAAACTAATATTACTGCAGTTGACAGGGAAGCGCTTATCTCGTTTGCCAGGCATTACCTGGGTACTCCCTATCACTACGCAAGTTCCAATCCGAAAAAGGGTTTTGATTGCTCGGGCTTCGTTAATTTTGTCTTCAAAAATTTCAAAATTAATCTTCCCCGTAGTTCAAGGGAGTTCAAAAACATGGGCAAGGACCTGAAACCTGAAGAGTTCAAGGTAGGCGATGTGGTCGTTTTCCGCAGTTTCAGAAATAAGGCCAGGATTGGACATGTCGGGATTATCTGCGAGGCAAATGGATTGCACTCTAAATTTATCCATTCAGCCACAAGCCAGAGAAGGGGCGTCGTTGTCAGTGATCTTGCATCCGGGACCTATGCACACCGCTTTTTCAGGTGTATTGATGTGATAGACAGAAAATAAACATTTTACAGTGACAGCTTCAGCCTCCTTTTGGTGATCTCAGGCCTCATGTACTTCAGCCGCGATGGGAGATAGCCCAGTTTTGCAGGAGTCGCACCTACCCATTCCGTTTTTTTACCGGCAATCTTAAGCGTTCCTTTGGTTGATATCTCGGCCACCGTAAATAACGGTTCCTTAAAAGGAGCCGTATACTTGATCCATTTGAAATTCTTGTCCACCTCGTCGCCATAGGTGGCATGGGCATATTTCTCGCCCAGCCAATGGTACGACATGGAGGTGATGGTGATGTACCAGATTCCGTCGATCTGAACTGCATCGTCATAGTGGGTGTGTCCATTGAAACAAGCCACAACCTTCCTGCCTGGATGTGTTTGGTTGTGCTTGATCAGAATTTTCTGAATCTCTTTCCAATTCTCAACCCCGTAAGTTTCGTCTTCACTGGTGTAGAGGGTGAGTCCCTGGTGGGAGAAGACCACCACCGGATGCGTTGTTCCGGCCAGGTCCGCTTTAAGCCATTTGACCTGCTCCGGCGCTATGAACTGCTTGTATCCTCTTACATTGGGGCCTTTCTTGTCGTTACCGTCCAACACAATGAAATGAAAGCCATTTTTGTCGAACGAATAATAAGAACTTTTCATTTTCAGGTAGGCCATCGTCTGCTCGCGGGTGTAGCCACCATCCATTTCGTGGTTGCCGATCACATGGTATTTGTCGCCTGGAAATGAGTTCCAAATGGCAAAGTATGGTGCATATTTAGGCTCTGGTGTTGCGAAATCACCCAACTCAATGATGAAATCGGGTTTCACTTTCTTCATGCTGTTGATGAAGGTAGTGATCCGGTATTCCGAATCGTGCATGGTAGAAAGGTGTACATCGGTACATAGCCCGATACGCACAATGTCGGGTTTCTTCGCGGTGGCAAAGCCAGAAATGACGAGCATAGTTGCTCCAATCAATAGTGTTTTCGAAATTTTCATGCGTATTTTGTTTTTACCTCTGTGAAACTCTGTGCTTCTCTGTGATCCTCTGTGAAACCATTTTAATTATCACACAGAGTTGCACAGAGAAACACAGAGTTTCACAGAGAGGAATCTGTAATTTTTAATTTGTAATTATATTAAGATACCTCGCCATCCAATATGGCCATAACCAGAATACCGGTTCCCTTACCCGGCTGGGATCTCCGCTTATAGCTCCCCACGGGTTCTTGTCCCAGCGAACGGTGGCACGCATGCTTGCAGGCGGCAACTCCGATATTTGTATCTCCTCGAGTATGGGACTTCTGACAAGTTGCACATCCTCTCTGATGGTGTGATCGATGTGCCAGTCGACCAGGTCGAGCGGAGCATCCCGCAGAAAATCAATTGTTTGTAGAATGTTCACTTTTTTACCGGTAGCGATCGCGTAGGTGAGGTTGTTGATCAGGTTTTCGCCCGATTTTTGGTTATTCATCCATTCGTCAATCAGATTAGACCAAAATTGATGCAGTTTTGGATCTGTCTCATATTTCAAAAGGATGGGGAAAAGGTAGCCCTCCATGGTGCGGTCGAAATAGATCTGCCAGGCGGGATTCTTATGGTTCAGCCGGCTGGCATTGTCGAGGTATCCCTCTTTCTCTATCAACATGCGATAGGCTTTTTCATATTTTTCGTCGCCGGTGATGTGAGCGGCCAGCTTCATATAGGCCAGCAGTTCGAAAGAGTTGAGGCTGCGCTCGGACGACCAGTCGGGGTCGCGGTTGAGCTGGTCGGGCGACCATACCGCCCAATGGGTGTGGGTGCCGTCGATATCAACCAGGTTGTAGTTGGTCTCCATCAGCCGGTCGATGATTTTGCTGACATGCTTCCGGATCAGCATCTTCTCCGGTTCACCAGCAACAAATTCATAGTAGTAGAAATAGCCCATCATGTGGCCATCCATCTCGTCACTGCTGGTGTCGCCCTTCCAGAACCACTTGCCGTCGTCGGATTTGCGCCACCGGTTCTCGACCGGTTTGTAGCGGGGATCTTCGACCAACTGATCAGCGATCTGTTGCGGGGTATAGGTGCGGTTGCCGTCGTTCACCTCTTTGCATTCGACGGGTACGATGGTGCGCGCGAAAAAGCCCTCGGTGCCGGTGATGGTCTGCAGCAGGGCTAGGAAGTCGAAGGCCTTGCGGGCTTTGATGCGCGCATCTTCACTTTTGGTGGCTGCATACCGGAAACTCTCCATGGCTAAGTAGCCCCCGGTGTATTCCCCGTCGTTGTCGTCGTCGGAATGGCGCCAGGTGGCGGTGTCGCCGGGTACTTCGAGCCGGATGCTGCCGCAGATCCAGGGCTCGCGGATGTGGCGTTTCATCAGCTGGCTGTAGAAGTTCTGCTCCTTGTCGGCCAGTTTCATGTTGTTGTGGTGGATGCAGCTCACTCCGTTGTTGGTGGCGATCCACGCGTCCCCTTTTTGGTCAAACGCGACGTCATTTACCTGATCGTCAAGCAGCCATCTCCTGCTGAAGCGCAGGGAGTGGTTGAACTCCTTGTCGTAGCGGACTACCCCAACCTCAGTGCCTACCCACATGGTACCGTCGGGGGCTGTTGTGATGCAATGCACCACCGACGAGGGCATTCCGTTTTTTGGGGTAAGTGTTTGGATCATTTTGTCGTTGCTGCGGATGGAGACGCCGCCCATCACGCCTACCCATAGGGCGCCATCGGAGGCAAAGGAGAGTGCCTTGGCATAACAACTGATCAGTTCGTTCGTGTTTTGGAAGAGCTCCGTTTTTCCCTTGCTGCAGTGGTAAAGCCCGGCATCGGTGGCGACCCAAAGGCCACCCTTGCCATCCGTTTTGGCATCCCGCACGGCCCGGGAGATGCTGTAATTCTGCTGTTCCCAGCTGTTGCCGGTCAGTTTCCAGATGCCATGTGGCCCGAGGGCATACGTTTCGGATCCTCCGGTGGTGATGACCGAGATGGGAGGCAGGGGTCCCGCTTCCTTTCTGAGGGAGCCTTCCCGGTAGGTGTAGAGTGCGTTCCAGGTTCCCAGCAACAGGGTGCCATCCTCCTTTACTTCGACCGAATAGGCCGGACCGCGCTCCTCACCGGTAATGACCGGTTTCCAGTCAGAGGATACTGCGGGTTTTTGAAAGATGCCATCGGCGGTTGCAATCCAAACGGTTTGTTTTTGATCGACGGCGATGCCTCGCACCACGTTGGTTTTTTTTTCAACCCCTACCGGGAAGGCGGTATGCGTCTCCTGCACAAATGGGGTGTCTTTAACGGGAAGGGCTGGGGATGGCGCTCTGTTTTGCGCGAAGGTGGCGAAGGGTGTAACAACCACCAAAAGCAGCAACACCCAAAGCAATGCCGGTGAAAATCTCTTTTGCATGTCAATAAATGTAGTAGTTAATAGCGGAACGGATTCGGTGTGCAAGATAAGAGATAAAAATGAAATAATTGCGGGTGCGTCTGAAATAGGAGGAGTGAAACTATTGTAAACGATGGGATTATTTTCTAAATTTGTAAAAAAAATGCCCGTTATATCTATGTTTTATGGTATCATCGTGCGAATGTTTCATTTTGATGATAAAAGGCACAGTTTGCCACATATCCATGTGGAATATCAGGGTGAAGTGGCAGTAGTTGATATTGAAACAGCAGAAAAATTGGCGGGAGAAATCCCCTCTAAAAAATTGCGTTTGGTTCAGGCCTGGATAGAAATTCATCGGGATGAATTAATGGCCGACTGGAAATTGGTGACCGAAGGAAAGGAAACATTTAAAATTAAACCACTGGAATAATGAACACAATTAAAAACATGCAGATTGCTGATGAAAACAGCCTTTTTGTAGAGTTTTCAGATGGTAAAACGAAATTGGTCGATCTTAAGAAGTACTTTAACAAGGGTATATTCTCTCAACTTAAAGACCCGGGCTATTTTCAACTGGTGAAAAATAACGGCTATTTTATTGCATGGCCAAACGATCAGGAATTGAGTGCGGACACACTCTATTATAGCTGATTTATTTGAAGAAGTGCCATAATGTACGGGGCACGGATTAAGAAATCCGCGCCAGCGTGGGTATAAATAGTAGTTAAAAGCGAAGCCGATTCGGTATGCAAGGTAAGAGGAAAATAATTAAAAATTACAGATTAAAAATTACCCAGGTTGGTGAGGACTTTTAATCCGTGAATGTATTTCCATTCAATTACAGATTCAGTGTAGAATGCCTTTTATTCTTCTCCAAAATAGTCATTGTCAATACGTTTAATCTCAAAAATTGTGGAAGTGGATACCGCAAGATTAAAATCGATCATTAAATCAGCTAATTGTTCTCCGTCTATTAATACTATCTTGGTATCGTTCCTTGGTTGGTAATCTCTTGCTTCTTTGGTGTACCTTGACGTGGTAATAAATACTCCTTTTTTTGCTCCTTGTCCTGCAAGCACTCCAATAAATTTTTGAATTTCAGGACGACCAACTACATTTTCCCATCGTTTCGCTTGAATATAAATTACATCAAGGCCCAACCTATCTTCTTTAATTATTCCATCAATACCTTCATCTCCAGAACGACCGATTGATTGTCCGGCATCTTTTATTGAACCACCATATCCCATTTTGACTAATAATTCAACAACTAATTTTTCGAAAAATGAAGGGTTGCAACTTCTTATTTTAAGAAGTAATTCCTGCGCTAAATTTTTTCTGATTTTCAGATAGCTGTTTTCTAATGTTTCTTCAGGTGTTGCAGAAAGTTGTATGTTATCTAAGTCTGAAGATAAGTCCTCTTCTTTGACCCGACCAGTTTTTTCTTGATACGCAGGAATAGTTTTTAGGATTCTCAGATTGATTGAAGTTGGATTATTTTCAAGAATTCTTTTCCCAGCCTCAGTGATCTTGAAATAACTTCGTTTTGTATTTTCAAGTAATCCTGCCATTTTTAAATGTGATTTGGCCCATGCAACTCTATTGGGAAAAGTTTTGGCTACCCCACTTGGCAGATATAGATTTATTTCTTCATCAGTTAAATCAAATAGTCTGGCAACTTTTTCATTTGTTTCGATAGTTGAATGTTCTAATCCATCAGATAAAATACTCAATAACGGGAGCATTATTTTTTGAAAGTCAGGTATCATTTTAGGAAAGTGTTATTAGATTTGTATTAATATTCAGTTATTTGGCTATAATCTTAATTTCAATTAAATCAATGAGCCTTGAAACAGGCTCAAAATAAGAAATTACCATTTCTTCGGTAAAATCAAATCATCATTACTTCCAGTCATACGATTCTAATTCCTTCTTTTTTGATATTTGAAAACAAAGGAGATGCGTTGTGTTTTGTTAGCCAATCTTGTTTTGAATAAATTAATGGTGAAAGAACTTCTCCTGTCTCAAGTTCAATTTCGTAAAAATTGTCAATAAATTTTGTTTCGAAATCAAATGTAACATTACGTGTGTTCACCAATACTAGAAAATCCCAGTCAGAGACTTTTTTTGAAGTGCCTCTTGCCCTGGATCCATACAAGTAAACCTCCGAATTTGGGGCGGTCTGGTTCACGACATCAACAATTCTTTTCAATATGAAATCTTTCTTGCTCATAACGTAAATATATGATTTATAGTGATCTTAAGCAATTGTACATTAATCTTTTTGTTTGAAGCCCAAAGGTGCAAAATTTTATTTGTTGCTCATCTCAAACTCCAATATCCCTTCCAGCTTAAGATCTTCTTTGGGGATATGGGATAGGAAAACTCCTTCGGAGTTCTTCTTAGCTACTATGCAGCTTTCCGCTCCTGCCCTCCGGTTGAAACCGGAGGTTATTCAATGGAAACTCCTGCGGAGTTGGGGTCGTAGATATTCGCATCGATTTGTCCGTCAGGGCATTAATGTCAATAGAAGGAGAATGTTAGGCGTTCAGGTTTCCCCGTCAGGGGATCAATGACGATCAGGGATGCATCAATAATTGTGTTTGTATGAGAATTGACACTCGTTTATCCCCGTGCGGGGAATTGGCATTTGTTACGATTTGAATTTCCATTGACATTAATTCCCTGACGGGCAAAGGTCCAACTCTAATTTGAAGAGAAGATTTTGGGTTTCTTGAAGCACTATTGACATTAATGAAGGGCAAAGGTAAATATTTACTTGTTCGTCATCTCGAATACAAGCTCGCCTCCTTTCTGCAATTCATCGTAGGTGATGAAATAGCGGTCCAATGCCCTGCCATTCAGCATAATGCCTTGGATGTAAATGTTTTTGGGTGAGACCCGGTTTGCTTTCACCGTAAAGAGTTTGCCGTTCGGAAGACTAATTTCTACTTTTTCAAACTGAGGGCTTCCAAAATAGTACCTGCCATCGACCGGATTAACAGGGTAGAAACCAATCGCGCTAAAGACATACCATGCCGACATCTGACCACAATCTTCGTTGCCGCATAATCCCTGAGGCGTGTTCCGGTATAGGGTATTGATGATTTTGTTGGTATAAAACTGGCTCTTTTTCGGCTTCCCGATCAGGTCGTAAAGATAGGCCACATGGTGGCTCGGCTCATTGCCGTGTGCATACTGACCGATCATACCTGTCACATCCTCAGTATCCTCTCCGAGTAACTCGCTGGTTTGGGTGAAAAGGCTGTCGAGCATCATTCCCATTCCGCTATTGCCTCCCATCAGCTTTGTGAGGCCAGGCATATCGTGCGGGGCGAAAAACGAATACTGCCAGGTATTGCCCTCCACACAATGCGGGTTGCCGTATTCAGCAAAACGTGGGTGAAATGGTTCGTACCAGATGCCGTCACTGTTTTTTCCTCTGAAAAGATGATAAGAGGGATCGTAGAGATTTTTGTAGTAGGCCGAGCGGCCCATGTATTTTTCGTAATCAGCTTTCTTCCCAAGCAATTTGGCTACCTGTGCAATGCACCAGTCATCGTAGCTGTATTCGAGTGTTTTCGATACGGTTCCGTTTTTTTCCTTGTCGGTCGGGACGAAATGGCATTGGCGATAGAACCCCAATCCTTTGCGGTCGGTTTCGGAAACCTGTAACAATGCCTTGTAAATTTCATCCATATCATATTTCCCTACTTTTTTGGATAAGGCATCGGCAATCAGGACCGCCGCGTGATATCCAATCATTGACCCGCCTTCATTGCCCGAAATTTCCCAATAGGGCAATTCACCGGTCTGTCGGTATTTTGCGAGCATGGAATGAATGATGTTTTCCTCAATTTTGGGTTGCATAAGCAACAAAAGTGGATTCTCTGCCCGAAAGGTATCCCACAACGACAACAGGGTATAATGCGTGTATCCTTCTGCTTTTTCGGGCACCTGGTTGAAATTTTTATAGTATCCGTTGGCATCCGAAAATCGGTAAGGCGCCAAATAGCTGTGATAGAGTGAAGTGTAGAAGATGCTCTTTTTGACAGAATCGGATGTTGTGACAGCTATTTTTGAGAGTTCACTGTTCCATTTTTCCCAGGTAGCCTGGTGCATCTTGTCAAAACTCCAGCCAAATGGATCGGCTGTTCTCAGGTTGGCCAGCGCCCCCTCCTCGTTGACCGATGAAATGGCCACTTTTACCAAAAGTTCATGGTTTACTTTGCCGTCAAATGAGAAGGTAGCGGCCAGATTTTTCCCTTTGGCAATCTCTGTTCCGTCCAATTTTTCAGCCAGAAAAAATCGATGTTTTTCTATTTTACGGGAAAATTGCATGGCAAAAAATACCCGTTGATTGGCTTTACCAACTGAGAAACGGTACCCGGTGACCAGTTTGGGCGACCTGTAATGGACCATTGCATCTGTTGTCTGGTCTGTATTGGTATAGCCCAGATTCAGGATGATACTTTGCTGTTCTGCAGTTTTTCTGAAGCGGTAACGATGCATGGCCGCCAGTTCACCGGTAGTCAGTTCCACATCGATGTCGTCTTCGGGAAGATTGACTCTGTAGTATCCGGGAGAGGCCTTTTCGGTGGTATGCGAAATGACAGAACTGTATTTGAGCAGAAAATGCTTGTCAAAAGGAGCTGGATGCCCATCCTGATCTATAAAACCGTTTGGATTAAGTTTCTTTTCAGCGATCATTTCACTGACTGTCTGGTCGCTTTGGATAAAGTATTTTTTAAGGATTGGCTGGATCGTGGGCATCACTGAAATATCGCAATAGTCGGCAACTCCGGTACCGCTTAAATGGGTATGGGAAAATCCCACGATCAGACTGTCGGGATAATGATAACCACTGCTGTATTGCCAGTTCTGGCCGCCATTGTCGGGACTAAGCTGGATCATGCCAAAAGGGTAGGCGGCGCCGGGGAACATATTGCCAAATCCAACGCCCATTTCGCCACCGGTCCCGATGAAGGGATTGACAAAATCTACAGGTTGTTTGGGTTGCGCAATCAGGTTATTGCCCAAAAAAAAGGCAAGAATAATAGAAGTAAGTTTCATCGTAGTAGTGTGAAGATTCGAAAGATGCAAAAATACTCCTTTCCCCTCACAACCCACTATTTTATCCCGTAATGATCGCGCAATATTTTGCTGAAGAGCTTTCCTGGTAAGATATATTTTAGAACAACAGCGAGCTTTTGTTCCAATGATGCAATGATGTAACGATGGGAGGGATTCTTGCATTCGACAATACGAACCAATTTTTTAGCCAGGATTTGTGGGTCCCAACCTTTGGTTTCATCCTTTTCGATGATCGACAGTGTCTTGGCGAACTGGGCCTGGTATGGATCATCTTCCCCGGTAGGAGAGAGAAATCCCCTGCGGTTGGCTGAATTACTGGTGTGGAAATCGCCCGGATTGATCACCACTACCTTGATGTTAAATTGTTTGACCTCCATGCGAAGCGCTTCGCTGAACCCTTCGATGGCAAACTTTCCGGCCGAATATATGCCTTGGTAGGGAAGACCCATCAACCCGCCAATGGAGCCAAAGTTGATGATGGTGCCGCCGCCTTGTTTGCGCATAAAGGGTAAGATGGACTGGGTAAGCTGGACGAGTCCCAGAAAATTGGTGTGCATCTGAAGCTGAATGGTCTCGAAGGGAAGCGTTTCGATGGGTCCGCCTGTGTGCATCCCTGCATTGTTGATCAGCACATCTATTCTCCCTTCATTTCGAAGCACAGTTTCGATGGCAGCTTTGATTGACTTGCCATCGGTAAGGTCCATCAGCAACTCTTTGACCAGCGGATCGGAGCCAACGGCCTTGCGAACCGTTCCATAAACAGTGTGTCCGGCCTTTGCCAGCAACAATGCCGTCTCTTTTCCAAAACCGGAGGAGATGCCTGTGATTAGGACTACTTTTTTCATATTTCCCAATTTCCACATTTTCGGGGCTTATCCCAGGATGCCCAGTTTTTTAGCTGCGGCTGTAATCTTTTCGATGGAAATATCCACTTGCGCTTTGGTATGGGTTGCCATCAGTGAGTACCTGATCAGGCTGTCCTCTTTGGGCACACCGGGAGAGACAACAGGATTAACAAAGATGCCGTCCTCTAATAATATTTTTGTGAGCATCAGCGCTTTGTAGTCATCGCGGATAAACAATGGAATGATGGGCGATTCCGATTTTCCAGTATCAAATCCCATTGATTTAAAACCTTTCAGGGCATAATTGGTGATTTCCCAAAGATGTTTGATCCGTTCAGGTTCACTTTCCATGATGTCGAGCGCAGCCAGAACTGTGGCAGTTGATGCCGGGGTCATGCTGGCGCTGAAAATCAGCGTTCGTGAACTGTGTTTGATGAAATTAATGGTATCCTTGTCGGAGGCAATAAAGCCACCAAGTGATGCAAATGACTTGGAAAAAGTCCCCATGATCAGGTCCACGCTATCGGTCAGTCCAAAGTGGGAAGCCGTTCCTGAACCATTGACGCCAATCACTCCAAGCGAGTGGGCATCATCCACCATGATGGTCGCATTGTACTTTTTGGCCAGCTTAACTATTTGAGGAAGATTAACGATATCACCTTCCATTGAAAAAATGCCATCGACGACAATCAGTTTCAAGCTGTCGGTCGTGCAGTGCTTCAATTTGCTTTCGAGCGACTTCATGTCGTTGTGTGCGAATTTTAGTACCCTGGAAAAGGATAGCCGGCTACCTTCGAGGATGGATGCATGGTCCAGTTCATCGAGAAGTACATGGTCGTTTCTGCCGGTTAAAACTGAAACGACACCGAGGTTAACCTGAAATCCGGTACTAAAACATAAAGCGCCTTCCTTCCCTGTAAATTTGGCCAACCGCTCTTCGAGTTCAAGATGAATATCTAGCGTTCCGTTTAAGAAACGCGAACCGGCACAACCAGTCCCATATTTATCAATGGCTTTTTTCGAAGCCTCTTTGATCTTGGGATGGTTTGTCAGACCGAGATAACTGTTTGATCCAAACATCAGAACCTTTTTGCCGTTAATGGTAACTTCGGTATCCTGATCCGATTCAATAACCCTGAAATAAGGGTAAATGCCTGCCGCCATAATCTTCTGAGGCAGATCAAATTTCGATAGTCTTTCCTGTAAAATTCCCACTTTATTTTCTTCTAAAGTTTATTTTTAGTCGCCAAATATAGCAAAAATGGCATGTGAAATGGCCAAAATGGTCTTGGTTTAGGAAAACCGGACCAATTCAGATGCTTATTTATATTAGTTCTACTTAAAGTTTTACAGTTTTCACGAGATTACCAGCCTTCCTGGAGCTGTAATTAACCTTGACTTCTCCCTTACCCTCCACCAAAAACTGGTATTCAGAAAAACCGTAACTCGGCACCGAGGTAAAGATTGTTTCAGGTTTGTGTTCCTGATAGCTAACCTTGTTGTTTTTGAGGTCTGTGATTTTACCTGAAGCAATGACCTTGACACCGGTAACTTTGAGCATATCCTGGGTATACAATCTGGTACTTATTGATTTGAACGACATGGTGGGAAGCCCCTTTGCATTCTTAAGACGAACCCTGACCTGGTGAAGGTTTTTACCAATCTCCTTTATCTCAAAAATATCCATGCTGATCTCCGGAGTCTGTTCTGCTGCGTATAAAACTACCATGGCATTGCGGTGAACCAGTTCGGGTAGCATAAACGGATGTGGTAAACGGGAACTCATCTTCACCCAGCCTCCAATCTCAATGTCGCCATAAGTTGGATGTTTGATGGGTTTCCACTCTTTGTACAACTCATTCAGACCCAGATAGTCGTTAAATTTAATCTGTTCCCTGCTTTCATCAGGGTTGCCCCCTCTTCTGCCTTGGGAGGATTCAGTTTCGGCTGCCGGAGCAACCGGTTTATTGACATTTTCCCGGTAGGTTTCCTGGCTTCTCATGAAAAGCTCTCCAACAAAAGTGTAGGAACCTTCGAGGTTGAACATATGAGAGTCGGTATCACCATGAGTGTCGTAGAGATCATAAGAGGGCTGGTACACATAGCCAGGAGTCATTTTGAGGGCATTTTTGCCAATAAGGTCATAGACGGCCACATCTTTTGGATCTACCAATTCTGACTTGATTGATGGTGCGCGTAGCCACATTCCGCCAGAATTGTGAAACGCGAAATTGACGATAATATTTGACCGTTGGTGAATATATGCGGCTATAGCCTTGATACCTATGGCGCAAAGTGGAAAATTTCCTGCCCCGTTCTGAGCATAGTTTGGTTGCCAGTCGTAACCCCAGTTGCGGTTGCCATCGAAATAGCCTTCTCCATCTTCGTTTATTTTTCCATCGTTGTCATTGTCGATTCCCTCAGATCCCAAAAGCGTCCATTCGCCTTTCTCCCCTGGTTTTACAGGTATCATCAGCCTATTGTCTTCAGGATCTGTTTTGTAACCGCCCAGAGGATCCTTGATACGCATCATGCATATATTGCCATCGCCATCCAAATCATCCGGACAATCTTCGTCCACCAGGCCATCGCGGTCATCGTCTTTGGGGATCCTGAAACTTCGGTCGGTACTGGAGGTTTGGGCATCCTTGAAGAAATGGAATCTCCCATCAACATTTACTACCGGGATTATGTAGTAGACATTCTTATCGACAACCTTGGTTATTTTATCATTCTCCCCATATTTAGTCAATAATATATTGGCAAAATAGAGGCATACTTCGCCGGCCTGAATTTCATTGCCATGAATGTTTCCGTCCACATAGACCCCGGGTTTTGATAGGGCTTCACCTGTTTTTGCATTGTTGATGGTAAGGGCATAAATTTCACGGCCCTCTTCACTTTTTCCAATTACATGGAGTTTGGTGAGTTCGGGGAAGGTGGTGTGCAGAAGTTTAAGCGCCTCAACAACATCATCGTAAGTATAATAACGGTCGAACCGCAACGGAACTTCGATTTTTGCCCTGTTTTCAGCCACTACCGTGAAGGTTAAACAGCAAATTGCGAACAATATGAATAATTTTCTCATGATTAACCTCCAATCTTAATTTGTTTTACAGTGGCATCGAACAGTGGTGATTCGATGTGCACCTTCAGGACTTTTTTGTCTGTTTTGATGGTCCAGGTAAGTTTTTTGACCTGGTTGCCACCTATCTCGCCCACCGGAGTACGGGCATATCCTTCCAGAAATTGAAGATTTTCGCCTTCGAGAATTACTACCACCGGAGCAGGCTGCTTGTTTTTAGCGCCCATAGCAGTTGGGTAAGGCAGTACTCCTTTGTTTTCGACAAACAATTCGAGTCTGTAAACACCGGCTCCCAAATCAGTAACTACCTCTTTCATCAGTTGTATCTCAGGCAATTTTTTTGAGAGGGTCAACAGCCATGGTAGTTCTGTTTTACACAAAGAGTCAATCTGTGCCACCGGAGGGGTAGAAGTTACAAAAGGTGCAATACCTCCAATTTCAACTTTGCCCAGGGTTGGGTGTATATAAGGTTGCCATTTCGCAAATCCTGATCCGTTGAGTTTTCTATCAATATAAGCCAAAATGGTCTTTTCCCTTTCGTCGGGATCACTGGTTCGTAAAACAGATTCCCTTGATCCCATCTCTCTTGGACCCATTTCTTTTGGTTTTTGTTCGGCCGGTTTTGTTGGAGTAAAAAGATTCATGCTAAAAGATGGAACACCAAGATGGTAGTAAGCCCAAAGTTCAAATGATCCATCCTTGTCAGGGTCAGCGGCCAAACGATCAGTTGAAAAACCTTTTGCCTTCAGGTAAGCTTTGTATTTATCGGAAAGATCCGTATAAAATTTAAGGTCATCTTCCAGTGGATTGACAGCCGCTCCGAGTCCAAGAAACCCGGCCACTGTCTCCGCATTCATCTCCTGTCCGCCACGGCTGGGCATGGCCGTTTTGAAAAGCTCAACCACCTCTTTCATCGAGTAGGTCTTGTCGGGATCAGCGCCTACGCGTGACGCAAAACGGGCAGGTATCTTAATACTCTCCATGTTGGCACCACCTTTTCGTCCACCGCGTGGAGGAGCCATGCAGAAATCAGAGGTTCCGAGGGTGTATACCATGGCAATTTCGGGATGATCGAAGATAAATTTCATGACTCCATATATCTCAGGAGCTTCTCCCGGCCATAATCCTGTCTCTTTTGTGTTGGATTTAAACAGGTGGGGGAAGTTGATCCCCGGATTGATCCCGCCGGGACCATCTTCATTGATCTCCCCGTCGCTGTCGTTGTCAATCCCTTCCGGATAGAGTTTGTATTTTCCCCTCTCTCCTTTGGCAGGATCCGCTTTAGCCATGATCCTGGGATCCTTGTCAGAAATAATGTAGGTACCCTCCGGATCCTCCACCCTGATTTGAGTGATCCATCCATCGCCGTTAAGATCTTCCGGGCCATCTTCGTTAAGCTGGTCGTCCTTGTCATCATTGACTGCAGCATCGTTGACATTACGTTCCCACTTAACATTTGAGAAGTAACCGATGGTAGCATCCGGATTGGGCAACGGCAATATCATCCACTTCACCTTTCTGGTGTAGTTGCCCGAATCGAGGAGCATTTTTGCCAGGTAGAGCGCACCTTCAGTAGAAAGAGGTGTTTTCCCCTCGAAATTTGCCCCCACAAAAATTGCAGGCACATTTTTGAGTTCTTTACCAATTTCCAGCACGTATACAGGCTCCCCCCCGGAACTATCTGCAATTTTATGAAGAGTGGTTGTTGAAGGTGATTTTTGCTGCAACAGCGTCAGCGATTTCTGAACTTCGGAATTGGTCTTGTACTTGTTAAACGATAGGCCATTTTGAGCCTTGAGATTCACTCCTACCGCAAGAATAGCCAGAATCAGCAAGTTGCGTAGAACATTTTTTATCATCTGGTATAGTTTGAATGGAAAACCCGGGACGAGTTTGTTTTTACAGTATGTGAAAGTAGAAGATAATTTTTAAAAAATTGTCCTCCCACCCGCATTATTTTGAAAAACATAACAGATGGTTTTATCTGCCATGCTTTCAAAGTCCTCTCAAACTAAAATGTTAATAAAATATTCACTGATTTCTAGTTACTTAACTAGTGGTTTTAAATTAGCCTCCAGCCATTTATTTATCAATTGCAATCCGCTTAATGCCGAAATGTCGTTGGGACGAATGATCAATGCCTGTTGAAACAATAATTTTGCATCGGTATGGCTGAAAGTGTTCAGCTTAGTCCAGGCGAGCATAATGACAGAATCGTAATCGAGCGGATAAAGGTTGACCACTTTCTCGAACAGATTAGTGGCTGATTTGTAATCCTTTCGGTTGTAATAGATCACGCCAAGCCAGTAGTTTGCAGTTGTATTTAGGGGATCAATTTTTAGTATTTCCTGATATTGCTCTTTTACTTTCTCCCAGTTTTCAATAGCACTCAGTGGTTTGACGCATCCCAGTCTGGCCTCAATGGCATAAGGTTTTAATGCAATTGCTTTTCTGTAAAAGGTGATAGATTCCCCGTATTGCTTGGCCAGGTAATTTAGCCAGCCCAAACGGATGTTGGAGATGTAATCGCCCTCTTTGTAAACAGGCTTCATTTCATCTATCGCCTGAGTAAAATCTTTTTGATTTTCCGCAATATAGCTCTTACTAAAAGCCGTTTGTAATTCGGTAATATTTTGAGCCTGCAATGCAAGAGACATCAAGAGTAGTGCCGTTGATATCCAAAATTTACTTAAAGTTTCCATTTTAATCCTCCTGAATATGAATATTGATAATAGTAATTATTGTTTGTGCTGTTGCTCATCTTTTGTTGATCGAATGTGAAATTGCCCAAAACCGACAAATGTTTACCAATGAAATAGACAAGTGAAATTCCGGACCTGAACATCGTAGGGTCTGCAGAATTGTATACGTAGAGGGAGTTGAAAGTGTTGTAGTTTTTAAGATTTCCCAGTGTAATATTTCCTTCCGCCCATAAGTTCTTTGAAAGTTTCAGACCGGCTGTCTGCGAATAGATGGCACGAAGAGAGCCACTTTCAGACATGCCAACCAATGATCCGGTAAAATAGATATTTGATTTGCCAGGTAAAACTACACCTGCTTGCAATCCCATTTGTTTTGTTGTGGACGAAGAAGCTTTTAATAAGGAAGCATTTGCCTCAATCGTAAAGCGGTTCAGATGGGTGGCTAGCGCAATCAGTCCCAGATTGCCGGGATAAGAGATGTTGCCAACATTTGTGAAGAGGTGGTGAAAAGCGCCCTTGATCTGCCAGGCTGGATTCAAATTCCATTTAACAATGGCCACATATTCGGGTTGCCTGGTGAGTACGTTGCTGATAATCTGTTCGTAATAGGAGAATCCCTGATAGAGCGAAACTTTGTATCCCAATTCTGATAGAATACCAAACCGGTAGTAGATTTGATTGGAACGGGTTGTCGTCTGATTGGTTTTCATACTATATTCAGTGTCAACATAGCCGACTGGATTGAACCGTTTGATACCAAGTTTTTTTTTCGCTTCAACCGAAAGGTTACCAGCATAGGGCCGGGATTTCTCGGAACCGGAATTTAGGGCGGAATAATAGAGATATTCCTTTGTTAGTTCATCATAGCGATCGAATGTCAGCGCCTTTTCATATTGAATTTCCGCTGAGGTATAGTCGCCGGTCATGAAGTAGGCATAGCCAGTTCGTTGACGCATAAATTTGGAGTCAACACCTTCGTTGAATGCAACATTGGTAAGCTTGATCAATTTGCTCCACTCACCCTTCAGGTAATACTGATAAGAGAGGCTATCTGCTTTTTGAAAGCCCAGTTTTGACTGAGAAAACCCAAACATTGGAAAGAACAGATAAATTAGAATTATATACTTGTGCATGTTGCTTCAATTTTGATTTTATTTCGCGAGAAGGAAAATTTCTCAATTCTATTGTTATTCAAAAGTATGGTTCCTCTACTCTCATTCGTGGTTTTGCCGAAAACAGAGAGATCAATTTTTGAGGTTAGTGTTAATGTTTTTGGGTGGTAAGGATCGTCACTTTCAGTTTGTGACATGGAATAATTGGCTTTAACCCTATTGATGAATGGAGCGATAAAATCATGGATCCAAATCATCCCATTCCGATTCGGCAGAGTATTCAATGGCAACTGATCAGATATCTCCAGATTTTCGTATTGTCCCATAAACACCTTGAATGCGGTGAGGTAAAAATAGTAGAGTAAAGAGTTCTTACTCCCGTAAAAAGTCGTAAAATATAACATGTTTCCATCGTTGACATAATAGGCCGAACTCTTTGTTGTGTTGCAATAGAGATAGCAGTAATTGTAGGCATCCGTAAAGGCTTCCCACCCTTCGGTTTGTGCAACGCCATGTTGGTCTGTATAACTAAATTTCAGGATAGTACCGGGTGAAAAATCAAATGCCTGCTTCAGCAAGTCGTTTGATTGTATTCCGGAAATAATTTCACCTTCGACAGGGGCGGTAAAAGAAAATAATTTTTGGCCTTTGGGGTTTGACAAAAGGTAATACGAGAAAGGATAGCTGATTGTCTTGGCACCTGGTTTTGGCGAGGCCTGAACTTGAAAATGCAGGTGTGGTTGAGGAGATCGACCCGAATTGCCACAATTCGCCACAATATCCCCGCGCTTCACATAATCCCCCTTGGCTACTTTAAAACTTCCTTTTCGCAAATGTGACAATTGAGTGTATAATCCAGGCAAGTGTTTGATTATTATCGTGTTTCCCCAATTATTTACCATGTCTGATTTGCCAATCTCATTGTCCTCTATCTGATCAATGATCTCTTCAACAACACCATCTGCCGGCGCCAGTACAGGTTTGTTGTAGCAGTGGTAATCTTCGCATCGCGACCCTATACCGGTATAACTTTTCATCTCACCGTCGAGCAACATAAAATCAAACGCCTTTCCCCACTCACCCTTGTGGGTATATTGGCCATCGTAACCCTGACTAACAATCCATTCTCCCCAAAAGGGTAACTGCAACGGATAGTAAAGCAATTGTGACAGCCTGATCTTGTTGTTTGTATAACTGTAAAGATTGGATTCAGGACTATAATTCTGAATAGGAGTCAGGATCAGTCCGGTAGGATTCTTTCTCAGCATAAGAAAGTAGACAAAGAACAAGACAACCACAGAGAACGGAAGTGAGAAAACGGGCAATTGCGCTCCCCCAAACAATTTCGTCATAAATAGCAGTACTATTGAAGTCAGTGGTACGAGTAAAACTGTCCACAGATATGATTTTTTTGATGGAATCACGAAAAAACCTCCGACTGCCAGAGCTGTCATGATATAATTGGCACCGATGTTGTAATAGGAGAAGCCTGCAGCGGCGGAACCGGTAAAGGATGCAAATAAATAGGCAGTGAGAAATCCGATGATCGAAAGGGAGAAGGCAATTCTTGAACTAATGAGTAACAATACACTTATCAGTAATCCTGACAACAGGTTATTTTGGAAAAAGATAGAGCTGAGCGAACGCAGGTAGGTTTCTGACAGCTTGTTGATTGTCAGCGTATCAACGGATTGGAGGAAGTTAACCAGATTACTTCCTCCAACGGAATATGCTTCATTGATCCAGTATATATTCCTTTGTGTGAGACCAAGATTCTCAAAGGCAGAGGAGGGGAGCACAATCAGCCAGAATCCCAACACGAAGGGAATACTAAGATGTGGTAATCCGTATTTCCCAAGCCATCCACCCAAAGTAACCGACAATATCAAGGTTAGAAGAACTGCCAAAAACAGCAGACTGAAGTAAACTATGCCCGGATCAAAGAAGGTCCCCATGCCAAGTCCGATCAGCAAAGCATTAAAACTGTACAAACCTTGTCTGAGTTGAATTTTGTCAAATCCCATAGAGTTGGCGATCAAAACGGCAGTCAATATGGCGATCAATCCGCTTAACCCGGCATAGAAATTGAAGAACGAAAGGAAGATCATCCCGATTGCAAACAACTTGTTGTTCAAAAAGAAAACGATTGAATAACTATTCAGCGTTGCGGGCAGGATCTCCTCAATTATCGTTCTCAGGTGCCGTTTGATATTCATGATTGACTGAAAGTAAAGTATTTTTAATGGTTATATGGGCCGTTGGTGTATCGTGTTAAACTTATAGCCTTTCAAATAGCCAATTCATTGATTTTTGGACAAGTGGTCAGGGACTATTTCCACACTTTCAAGATAATCCAATGTCTCAGCTTTACGAATCAGGTGCGGATGACTGCTCTGATCCAAAAGGACTATATTGGGGCGCAAGGTTATAAACTGCATCCACTGTGTCATGTTATATGCACCCACTTTGTGGACAATCAAATGATCTCCTTTCTTCAACAGTGGAAGCACAACATTGTCACGGATTACGTCAATGTTCATACAAAGGGGTCCGAATAATACTGTCTCTTCGGTATATTGGCCACCCTCCTGCGCCGGAGTAACCTTGTGATCATACCAGAATGAAGTAAACAACGAGTTAACGCCAAAATCCATGATGGTTGAACTGCGTCCATCAGAAAGACGCTTGTTGGCCAATACAGTTCCAAGCAGAAATCCGGCATCATCGATCAAAGCCCTTCCAGTCTCAAGGATAAGTAAAGGAAGTTCCTCCTGCCTGAAGCCAAATCCCAGGATAACATCCGTAATGGCATCTGCAAACTGATCGATGCTAGGAACAGTATCAGTACCAGGCAGATACGAACCTTTCAGGGTGTTGGTAGAAGGAAATCCGCCCCCAAGATCCAGATATTGGATGTGTCTTCCAAATTTCTCGCTGATATCCCACGACAGTTGGCACAATTTTGATGTGGCAATGGCATAAGCTGAACTCTCCAGCATAAAAGTCCCGATGTGGCAGTGCAGTCCAACCAGATTCAGGTGTTCGCTACTCATTATGCGCGATACTGCTGTCCATGCCTGTCCGTTTTCAAAGTTAAACCCGAAACGGTCCCATTTTGGATAAATCCCTGTATCCATGTTGACACGTATCGCAACACGGGGCCTCAGATGAAACTCTTCGCTCAGTTTGATGAGCGTATACAATTCATCGAAATGGTCAATGTGGATGAGTGAGTTGTTTCGCGAAGCAGTAACCAACTGATCATCGGTCTTATCAGGGCCATTGAAAATGATTTTGCTGCCGGGAACGCCATTTGCAAGCGCTTTTTCATATTCAAAGCCAGAAACAACCTCCGCCCAGGATCCTTCCTGGTGAAATACCTTGCAAACGGCATTCAGATAGTTGGTTTTGTAAGACCAGGCAAACTGTACTTTAGGATAACGAGTTTTAAAGACTCTTGAGGCGTGCTGATAATTCTTCCTGATCTGTTTTTCGGAGATGACGAAAAGCGGCGAACCATACGCTTTGATCAACTCTTTTACGCCAACACCTTCAAGGTTTGTGACAACCTCATTCTTTGCCAGCGTACCAAATTTGTTGACAAAACCAGTATTCAGCTTTTTTATGATTGGACGTTCGTATCTTAGTTTTTCCATTTTGATATTTTTACCCTTTACCCTTTACCCTTTACCCTTTATCCTTTTTCCTTTATCCTTTATCCTTTATCCTTACAATTCCCCTTCTCCGGATATTTTCTGAAATTCACTCACATCGGTAATCAAATCCCATGAATACCGGATAAACATTTTACCTACCTCATAAGTGCGAAAAGGTTCAATATATTCACCCAAAGCCATTTTTACGAGCGTGGCTGGTTGGTTCTGTCCTGCTGCTGCAGTAAGGTAGATCCATGCCGGGAAACGCGGGTTTACTTCCATGATGTAGGATACCCCATTAGCCGTCTGCATGATCTCCAATTCACATCCACCTCTCCATTTGGTTACTTTAACAAATTTCTTTGCCAATTCGATGTAGGAGGTGTCTTCGATTGTAATTCCGGCCCAGGCTTTTCCCTTATCTGTAATGTAAAGCTTACGCATGGGAATGACACTGATAGTGTTGCCTTTCCCATCCCCCAGTGCAGCGATGTTTATTTCTGTGCCATTGATAAATTTTTGCGCAATAACGGGCAATCCCCATTTGGCCTGTAGCTGATAAAAGGCCTTCTGGGCTCCTTCCAGCGTATTGACTATGGTCGCATCATAGAACTTCCCTTTGATTACCAGGGGATAGTCCAATTCGGCAACGGCTTTTGCCAGGTCGGTAACATGGTTTATAATCCGGTCTTCAGGAACCATAATCTGGTGCTTTTTACCGAATTTGGACAAGATCATCTTATGACGGGCTTCAAATTGTTCCAATTCCGGTAAAAAGGTACGAATTCCCAGATTTTCAAGCTCTCTTCGCAATTTAATGAAACTATACAACTCTGCATCAAAATTGGGGATTACAAGGTCCAGTTTTTCCGCTTGATGAATTTGAACCAGCCGTTGGAATAAAGTTTCAAAGCCTGCCGAGGGATAGGGAATCTGATAAGTTTTATCGACCAGTTCGTGCATATAAATTCCAGGCTCCAGGGCTTCATAACTGAGTCCAATAATACGAAGATCAAAATCAGTACATTCCCTAATGGAACGAATAACCGCAACACCCGGCCCCGGACTGTCGATCGCATTAAGCCCGGTAACCGCAATTACCAGTTTTCTCTTATTTTTTAAGTTTTGTGATGCTACCATTTCCTGATCTATAACTATTTTGCTCCAATTCAATTGCTCACTCTTCCAATAGATTGTGATCCCTCAGTTGAGAAAAGAAATCATCCAGATCCTTTTCCAATTGATTTTTTTCCACATCATATTTTGCGCAAATCAGCTCAATGATCTCATTCTGTGATTTGTCTTCTTTAAAAAATGACAATATTTCAGATCCAATGGCATTAGAGGAAAAGGAGTCCCCTGAACCCGGATTAAAAATAAACCCTGTATCGCTGGTTGCTATGTTTTTTTTAAACCGCATGACGTATCAATGTTTGTCAATAGATAAATATTCCTGACTAACAGTCAATTATATATAAAATGTTTTGTCAAGGAATTTTTGAAAATTCTCTTTGTATTGTTCTCCTATCGGGATGTATATTTTTTCATCGAAGATGATCCTGTTCCTTTCAATCACTCTAACCTGATTTAGGTTGACGATAAATGACCGGTGTACCCGCATAAACAGGTTATCAGGTAACATTGCTTCAATATTCTTCATTCTCATCAAGGTGGTCAATGGCTTCTCTTTGATCTGGTGGATGATTATGTATTCATTGGATCCCTCGATGTATTTTATATCAGCAAGGAATATGCGAATCAACCGATGTTCGGCTTTTACAAAAATGTATTCTGTTGCTGCCTGCAACAGCTCAGCAGGTTTGTTGTTGGCATCATACCATGACTTCGCTTTGTTGGCTGATTTTAAAAACAATGCATAGCTAATTGGCTTCAGGAGATAATCCATGGCATCAACCTGAAATCCTTCAATAGCGTACTCGCTATAGGCAGTGGTAAAGATGACCGGAATTTTCCTTTCCAGCGACTTGACAAAATCCAATCCATTCAGATCGGGCATGTTAATGTCGACAAAAAGCAGATCGATATCTCCTTCCCTAATAAAATGCAGAGCTTCAAATGCGCTGGAACAGAGAGCGATGGTTTCAAGAAAGGGGGTTTTTGCAATGTATGCTCCGATTTGTTTTAAAGCCAGTGGTTCATCATCTATGGCTATACATCTGATTTTCATGTTGATATTGCTTTATGTGAGACGTTTTAATTACTCAATGGGAACACTTAAATAGACCTGATATTCGGTATCTGTTTCATTCACTTCATAAGTGAAATTGTTGCCGAAATGAAGTTCCAGGCTCTTCTTTACATTTGTTATTCCAATACCGGAATATCGCTTTTCCGAATTGGGAGTCTTGGGATGTTTGCTGTTCTTTATGATGCAGTTTATCATATTGTCTGATATCCCGATGCTGAATAAAACAAAAGAATCCTTTTGGTAACTAACTCCGTGTTTGAATGCGTTTTCCAGCAATGAGATAAATAGCATTGGTGGAATTTGCAGGTCAGGTATTCCATCAGGGACCTCCAGTGCAACTTTCACATGTTTTGAAAAGCGCAGCTGCATGAGTGAAATGTAACTTTCGATAAAGCTTATCTCCTTTTTTAAACTCGTATGTCCCTGTGAGGTTTCATAAAGTAGATAACGCATCATGGTGGATAGACGAATTACAGCGTCTTTGGCATCTTCCGCGTTCAGATCAATGAGCGAATGGATGTTGTTGAGGGTATTCATGAAGAAATGCGGACTTACCTGATGACGCAGAAAAGCCAGTTCTGTCCTGAGTTGTTCCTTTTCAAGATCTTTCCTGCGGTCTTCAGCAATCAACCATTGTCCGATTACTTTAAAGGTTGTGCTACTTCCTACTACCAGGAAAGAGATGATCAAATTGGCAATGATCACCAGCGACATTGAGTTGTAATCAGTAATACGTTCGGGTTTAAATCCGATTGGTGCAGGCATGCCAGAGCCCAATTCCATTGGAATACCTGATACAAGGTCCATTGGTGGCATCTTCAGTGGCTCAGGGAATAGAACCGAATTTAAAAACAGTCCGGCTACAGATACAATTAAGATCATCGAAATAGCCGATAAAATGTAGGTTTTATATTTTTTACTGATCAGGTATTTAGGGATCAGGAGTAAAATATTGATCAGAAAAACCATAAAGAATCCAAAAATGCGGAACCATTCTGAGAGTAATTTGTCCCAGTCAAGCGTAGCATATCCCCATTGGTTAAAAAATGGTATGGAAAATATTCCGATCCAGATAATTCCGAAAAGCAAAAGTTCTATTATCTCTATTTTAAAAGATTTGTTCATCTCATTATGAATCCATCCAAGTATTCAATCAAAGATAACGTTCAGCAGATAGGAATTGTCAATAATCAGTAAAAAGCTAAATAATATCAGTAAAAAGCCGTTTTTCGACCAGTATTCACTGAATTGAATGTTCGTTTTTCCGACTCATGGATCTCAGCTCTTTCAGACATTCCCTGCATAGGCAATCCTCATATTGACTTGCAAGGTAATCCAGTAATTTGTCTGTTATCTCTACCTCAAAGCATTGACAGTTAGATGTTCCGGTGCAAATGTGGTTTTTATTGCAACGCTCACATACTTTGGGTTCATATTTTGAAAGTATCGGGTATGCCATAAGGATTAGAAAAACACCTCTGTTCGTATATTTTCCGGTGGAACTCCCTGTAGCTCTAGATATCCCGAAACTTCACCCACCATCCCGGAATTTCCGCAGATGTAATAGAGCGAATCTTTCCTTATTTCCCCTACTTTTAGATATTGGGTCACGCGTCCAAAGAAATTAGCTCCATGATCCTTTGAGGTACAGGCCTTGTAGCACCCGGTCGGATAGTCTGCAGATTCGTAAGTTTCCCCGTTGTGCTTTATGCCGTGAATAACTTCACAGTTTAGTCCCGGATTCGATAGAACCATGCTGTGAAAGGGGGAGATCCCGGTACCCGTGGCCACAAAGGTATAATGGTTGCTTTGGTTCAACTCACGGTCTCTCAATATGAAAAATCCGAATGGACCTGAAATTTCCACTTTAGTGCCAATTTTAATGTATTTCAGCTCCTTTGAAAGCTTTCCATCTGTAACCTCCTTGATTAGCAAATCGATATATGGGGCATTCTCCTCACTGTAAATTGAATATTCGCGGGCCATGTTTTCACCGGGAATGTTCAGGACGAGATACTGGCCGGCCTTGAATTCAAAATTGTTTTTTTCGAGCCTGACAATATAGGTTGAATCAGTTAAATTTATAATATCCAGTATCTTACTGTGTGAAATCTTTTTCATTCGGGAAAAATAGGAATTTTTTTTGTGCCTTAATTTGGGTGATTGGGCTACTATAAATTGATTTTGTTGCATTTTTGAAATGTTAAGCATAAATATGTTTTTCAGCATGGTAGGATGAACGGACAAGGGGACTGCTTTCCACCATCCTGAATCCTTTTTTAAGTGCAGCCTCCCGGTATTTGATAAATATTTCCGGTTTTATAAATTCCACCATTTGCAGGTGATGCGAAGATGGTTGCAGATATTGTCCGATGGTAAGTACCCTACAGCCGGCGAGAAGAAGATCATCCATTGTTTCACATACCTCCCCTTCGGTTTCTCCCAAACCAACCATTAGGCCTGATTTTGGAACGATCCCGGATGCAGCTACGATTTCCAGAACCTTCAGGCTCCTGTCATACCTGGCTATGTCCCTGACTTTTGGGGTAAGCCTCCGCACAGTTTCCATATTATGGGATATAACTTCCGGTTTGGCAACAATAATCTTGTTGATTAATTCGGAATTTGCATAGAAATCTGGGATAAGGGTTTCCATCGTAATGCCTGGATTTAACGCTTTTATTGTTTTGATTGTCAATGCCCAAAAATCGGCACCTCCATCCGGCAGATCATCCCTTGTAACCGAGGTAATCACACAATGCCTGATCTTTAATGCCTTGATGGTTTCGGCGAGCCGAAATGGCTCGTCCATGTCGACAGGATCAGGGATCATGTTCTTAACGTCACAGAATCTGCAATTTCTTGTGCATTTCTCACCCATGATCATGAAACTTGCAGTCGATGAACCCCAGCATTCTGCCTTATTCGGGCAATTCCCGCTCACACAGATAGTGTTTAATTGCTGTTTGGCCGCAAGGTTCTTGAGGGTGATATACTCATTGCCCGAGGGTAACGGGGTTTTCATCCAGTTGGGAAGTCTGCGAATTGGAATGGTCATGAAGGACTAAAAAAGTGTAATAAAAATTGCAAGGGCCAGCAGTGCATCGGTTAGAAGAACCGTCACTATGTTGGCCCCCAATGCTGGAATCAGTTTGTCAATGTTGTTGTAGTACTTCAAAGTTGTTTTTGTGGCATTGATAATAACAGGCAATGGTAGCAGTCCAAGATAGAGCCAAAAGGAGGAAATACCTGCGAGCGGCAGTATCAGGATGATAAGAAAAGTTGCAGCAACTCCGGCCACATAAACAAAAGCTGCATTTTTATACCCTAGTTTGATTACCAAATGTTTTCTTCCACCCTGCCTGTCGGCTTCAGTATCAGGAAACTGGTTGAGTAACAGAAGCAAGGCAGTCAGTATGCCAGGAGGAATTGAAACCAGGATTACCTCTTGCGGAAGCAGTGTTGCCAATGGTTGACCGGGTGTGGCAGTAAGCGCGATGAATGTGCCCAGAACAACCAATGTTCCGAGAGTTAAGCCTGAAAACAGCTCTCCCAACATTAATTTTGTGAGCAAAGGGGTATAATATACGATGGAAAATGCACCTGTCAACATGATCACAAACAGGCTCCAATGTACTACAATTCCGAAGTAGATGCCGATTGATCCCGCGATCAATAGTGTTGCTATAGCGGCAATTAATACTGACAAAGGTTCGGTAAGTCCGGAGTTCATCATTCCACTTCCTCCACTAAAAGGGGTCCTTTTCGTGTTTTTATCGATCCCGGTCAGGTGATCCGAATATTCGTTGAAAAGGTTGACTGAAGCATGTGCCATGATGGTCCCGAAAATGATAAGCGACGCATCAACCCAACGGATGGAATGGCCTGCCGGAAGATATTTATAGGCCAGGGCAATGCCAATGAGTACAAGGAGAACGGCAAGTACTAAGAAATTGGCCCTGATCTGATTGAGCCAAACTACTAATTTATTTGGATTTTGCATGATGGTTAAATAATTAAAGTTTATAAAAATGGATTATTAATGATAATTCATTATGCTATACATTTAAACGATAGTAAAATCAAGATGATTCATTTTAAAGTAATTTTCAGCTTTTTGCCGGTTAGGGGAGATGGCGAGAAGATATCCGCCGCCTCCTGATCCACAAAGCTTTAAGAAGAAATCCCCGCTCTCTAATCCATCGAAAAAATATTTTCCCATGCCCTCAGGAATCATTCTTTTGAAATGGGAAAGCTGGAATTGGGAGTATCCGGCAAGATGTGTCTGGAATGAACCTATATCATTGGTACATAACGCGTCAATAGTCTGGTTAATTACAGGGATATATTCTGCCTCGATTCTTGCCCTAAATTCAGTTTCATTGTATTTCTCCATGAAATAGGCGACCAGATTCCCGGTATTTCCATTCGAATGAGTGTTGATGAGGAACAAGGAATAGTTATTAAAAAACGCCGACAGATCCGGTTTTGCAACTGTAGTGTTTCTGTTTTCAATAAGCAAAACCCGTTTAAGCAGTGAAGTAAGGGGATCTATGCCGGAGCTGACCCCGTGAAAACATGCTTCTATTGCTGCAAGGTAGGATTTGATTTTTTGATAATCATTTATTGAATTATCTAATGCATACCTGTCATACAATGCCGCCGTAAGTGCGCCGGAACTGCCCAATCCGGAACCTTGTGGTATAGAAGAATCGAAGAACATGCCCTGTTTGACCTCTTCCTGAAATTGTTCAAGCCTGATAAAACTTAATTTGTCGCTGTTTAATAAAAAGTAGCGTAGCAATCCTTGTAAGGATGCATTTGACATTTCTTCCCTGGAATCCTGGTTGCCTGTCCTGGATTCTTGCTGCCTGAGCCGACCAGAAAAGCGGGGATAGGGCATAGAAAGCGCTTTTGAATTCAACAGAATTCCATACTCTCCAAACAGTAAAATTTTTGCAGGGAAAGGCATCTCAGAATTCAATTTCAGGGGTTAGTAACTTCGGTCCAGACCCGATTTTATCGTCAATCCATTGTCCGTTTTCGCAGTAACAGACCAGCTTGTCCCTCACAAACTGATGCACCATCTCCCGCTGGTTTTCAAAATAGATCAGGTGGACATTTGGACCGGCATCGATGGTGAAAAAGATGTCGAGTCCGGTTGATTCCCTGAACTTCTTAATCTCTTCGATGATTTGAAGCGTATTTGGCTGGAGCAGGATAGTTCCGGACGAAGAGGTCATCAACAATGCATGCAATGAAAGGGCTTCATTTTCCGCTATTTTTGCAATCAGATGATAATTATCTTCAGAAATTGCTTTTGTTAATTCGTTTAAATTGCTGTTGGCCTGGTTTTTCCTTCCTTCCCGGTAGGGATGGGCTGCCATCATTGCGTGCCCTAAACTACTGGATACCTTTTTTTCCCTGGCGTTTACAATCAGGATAATATCTCCGGCATGCTTTAGTCTGCTGAGCTCGTGTAAGGGGAATGGCGTAGCATAAAGATCGGATGATCCTTCAATGGAGGCTATTGTGCCCCAGGTAACGATCCCTCCAAATATGGACCGAGATGCGCTTCCGGAACCCAGTCGGGCAATGACTGATGCCCTTTGGAAGAATTCCGCTTTAACCAGCTTTCTCCTGGTAACAATTTGTTCCATACTGACCAGACAGAGCGCCACAGCAGCCATTGAAGAGGCGGAGGAGGCAATGCCCGCGCTGTGAGGAAAATTATTCTCACTGTGAAAGACCAATTTGTAATCATAAAGGAATGGCATTTCTGACTGCAAAAGATTGAGAAGTTGGTCTATTTTTTTCCCGAACTTTTGATTTTGAACGCCATGAAAATAGTATTTCATGCCTATTTCACCATCCGCTTTCTCTTTTTTCCGGATTGATAAGTAGGTTGTTGTGGATGAGTTCTCCAGGGTTATACTCAAAGATCCGTTTTCAGGAAGCTGATTGGCCCTTTTACCCCAATATTTTATCAGGGCTATATTGGAAGGAGCCCTCCAACCTATTTTAATACTCTTTTCATCCATTTGTACCATCTCCTAAATTGTAATTCTATCTATTTTCAGCTGCCGTCAAGTACCGATTGGTTAATTTAGTTTGCCAGGATAATTTCGTTGTATTTAAACATGGTGTGCAAGTTTTTATTGTAGAAATAGTTGCGAACATATTCCTCCGGGCGGTCGGATGCGACAAGAATAAAATCACCACCCCAGGCCCCCAGTGATTTCAACGACCCTTCAAAATCATCGAAATAGAGTGACTTAACAGGTTCCTTGCGGACGATCCATCCAATATATTCCTCATGGAGATCCAATAACCATTGAAAATTTTCCAGGCTTTGTGTATTTTCCATTGCAGATGTCAAATCAGAAATAGCCTGCAGATCATTTTGAGAAACCATCGATAGATCCATTCCATTGATGCTTTTTTGAGAGTTTTGTTTCCGGTTCAGGTAGACAAAATACAGTTGCTGACCAAATGAGGGTTGAAAATTAGCTCGTTTGTAAGAGGGTTGACCGTTGCTGATCTTATAAATAATTGGGGAGGTTGATCTGGCACATGCGATATCGTAGCCTGAACCATTGAATATCAACCTGTTCAATTCAAACGGATCGCATTCAGCCCAGTCCGCTACATTTGAGATCAGGGAGCTGCTTGATCCGAAGCCCCATTCGGGAAGGAAATCCATAGATGAAATTACATGGTACTCTTTCGTAGAATCGATGAAATTGGGTTGAAGGGATTTGGCTCGTGACAGGATGGTGCACAGGGTGGCAGAAATCCCGGGGGAATTGGTATCCAGTACCCGGAGGTCGGGTAGCAGTATTGTAGTTGAAAACCAGGGGAGGTTGTTGATTAATGATCTCCATTGGATAACAGACTTACCCTCTTTTGCTTCCACTGTCAGTGACTGGCCATATTTCAGGGGCAAAGCCAAGGCTAAGGCACCCTTCAATACGAGATATTCGCCTGAAATCATGAGTTTGGCATGGGATGCGAATCTTTTTTCCCCGATAGTATTCATTGTTCTCCTTTTAATTGACAGATGTAATCTTCTACTTCAGCATAGCTTACATGTGATCCATTAAACCGGTTGATCGCTCTTTCCCGATCAAGGCGATTGACTTGAAGTTGGTTGAGAATATTGGACAGGTGCATTTTCATGTGCCCTGCCTGTATTCCGGATGTTATCAGGGATGCAATGGCCGCAAAATTATTGGCAAGACCGGATGCAGCAGCAATCATCATCAGCTTTCCTGCATCAGGATAGTTCATGATGGCCATGGTTTGTTGCACGACCGGATGAATTTTAGAAATTCCTCCAACACTCCCAATTGCCAATGGAAGTTCAAGTTCATACCTGAACATTTCGTCTGTAACCCGGACCGTACTCAACCCTTTGTATCTTCCTTCCCTGGAAGCATAGGCATGCACAGAGGCAGCCGTCGCCCTTGAATCGTTTCCCGTTGCCATAAGCACTGCGTCTACACCATTCATAATCCCTTTGTTGTGGGTTACAGCCCTCGAAATATCCAGATTGGCGATGTCAACGGCTAGTTTGAATTTTGCAGCGAAGGCATAACCTTTCAACTCTTTGTTCCAGTCAGTAAGGTTCTTGACCGGGCATTCAACATAGCATCTGACAATGCAATCGGGCGTATAATTTGAGAGTATAGACATAATGATCCCGACTTGATGATTACCGAAATTCAGTTCTGGAATATTAGGTAGAACAGAAGCAATGGATTCCAGGCAGCTGTTGATAAAATTGGCCCCCATGGCGTCGGCAGTTTCGAACGAAACATCTATCTGGTAATAATCCGGAAGCTCAGCGGTTTTGTTCAAAAGTTGAATCTCTGTGATCCCACCTCCCCTTTGTCTCATTTTTCTGGTCAATTTGTTGGTGGACTGGAATATTCTTTGCCGGATTTCAGGAAATATATTTGAGATTATGTCAGAATCACCATTCCAGGTGAAATGTACCTGACCTTTTTTGGTCATTGAAGTAACCACTGCCTTGAAACCTCCCCTCGTGATCCAATATTTTGCTGCTTTGGCGGCGGAAGCAACCACCGAGCTCTCTTCTGTAACGAAAGGGACCATCAATGATTCACCGTTGATCAAAATATGTGGCACTATTCCCATTGGAACAGGAAAGTTTCCGATATAATTTTCAATCATATCGTTGAACAACACCTGTTGCGCTGAATCCGGAGCACAATAATCATCAAAACTTTCCCTCTCGTCTGTTGATAATGACCTATTTTCTACGATGTAGTTTATCCGCTGTAAGCGGTCGAGCTTTGAAAAACCTGCAAATTGAATCGTCATTTTAAAGGCTGTTATTTTCGTTTTATGGTTTCAGCGTAAGATAGCTCCCGGCCATTTTGTAGCCTTCTATCTGGTCTGCAATAAATTGCTGTAATTCTGAATAATGGCCCCTGCTGTATTTCAGGAAAAGGGAAGCCTGAGCGTAGATTGCGGGGAGGATTGATTTTTGTACCAGGTAATAACCATCAAGATAATTGCGGATTCCCCCGGATATTATTAACTGGTTACAGGTCAGCTGATAACCCTTAAGTACCATTTCATTTATTATCTCAACCATTTCATTTGCAGTAACTCCAACATTCACAAATGGCTGATATTTTTTAGTCTCTGCACTTAAAGTCCTCCTGTTTTCAACTTTCGAAAAATTTGTCCCACCGAAAGCCCCAAATTCAATGGCTGTAAGTGGAAGTTCCATTAACCGGTGAATGCTTTTTGGTCCGAATCCTTGCCCAACTTCTTTGACAATTACCTGAAAATCTGTTATGTTCAACAGCTTCTCAATCGTTTCGATGGGAGGGATTCGAATGTAATTGCCTTCCGGTTGAATCCACTCCTGAAGTGGATTTACATGAATGATCAGCCCATCCGCCTTTAACCTGTCTACCAGGCGTCGCAGGAGGTCCGTTTCTCTTTTTGCAAGAATATCTTCGAGTTGGGCGATTCCCAAATTGGCAAAAAGCGGGTATTTGTCCCCAATAATCGGACGCATATTAAAATCGTCGAAAAGGGAATCGTCTTCCAGCAACATCCTGCATGAACCAAGTCCCATACCCATCCCGAATTCGTTGCAGGCCATTGCCAGATTACGGTTGATCGTACCTGAGAGGGCATGTCCCCCTGTCATGCTTGATACCCAAATTGGAACTTTCATTGTTTTTCCTGCAAAGGGAATTTCGTCCAGGTCCCCTTTGGGGAATGCTGAAATCATTGGCTCATAATAAAAGCGGCTATCCAATTCGTTGGCTGTAGTTTGCGATTGAATGGCCAGGTTGATATGATCCGATTTGCGGTCCATTTGATTCCTGTCAACGATTAGTTTGGCTTTTTCTGCCTGAAACAGTGCTTTCATGATGAAGCGTCAATTTGTACTATGTAATGTGACGTGAAATGACCATTTTGAGAATTTCAGAGGTTCCTTCACCAATTTGAAGCAAACGCTTATCGCGGTAAAATCGTTCAATATGGTTTTCGCGCAAGAATCCGTATGCTCCATGGATTTGGAGTGATTCGTCAGCAACCTCTTTTGCAATCTCGGAACAATAGAGTTTTGAAATTGCCGCCTGCTTGCCAAATGGTAATCCGGAATCTTTCATGCGACAGGCATGATAGAGCGTATTCCTTGCCAGTTCAATTTTTGTAGCCATCTCAGCCAGTTTGAAAGAGATAGCTTGAAATTCGGCCAGCGTTTTTCCGAATTGTTTGCGCTTCCGGGCATAATCAACGGCCATTTCAAAGGCACCCTGGGCGAGCCCAAGACCTATGGCCGCAATAGACAATCTGCCGGCATCGAGGGTCGAAAGCATAATCTTCAAGCCTTCACCCCGCTTCCCGAGCAGATTGCCAACAGGAACCACGCAATTGTCGAAATGTAGTTTTCCGTTGTCCACCGCCCGCCACATCAATTTACCTTTAATTGGCTCGGTTGAATAACCAGGGGTGGTTCGTTCAACCAGGATGACGGACAGTTCCTTCTCTCCGTTTCTCAAATCAGTGATGGCTTGGAGTGTTATTCCGGAGGCTATTGCAGAGGAACTGTTGGTGATAAAAACTTTGGAACCATTGATAATCCATTGGTTATCAACTAGTTTAGCTTCAGTCTCTACACCTTTTGCATCAGACCCGGCATTGGTTTCAGTCAATCCAAATGCCCATATTTTCTTGCCAGTACACAATTCTGGTAAGTATTTCAAACGTTGCTCCTCAGTTCCAAAATAATAGATCGGGGCAATTCCCAGTGAGTTGTGCGCTGCCACCGTTGCTGCTGGCGAGCTGTCGATCCGGGCCATCTCCTCAATGGCAATTATGTAGGAGAGATAGTCGAGCCCTTTGCCTCCATATTCTTCCGGTAGGGTAATTCCAAACAACCCGGCATCTCCCATCTTTTGCGCAAGATCTATCGGAAACTCCTCTTTTTTGTCCTGTTCGATGGCAATCGGTCTAATAACGAGCTCTGAAAAAGCCCTGATCTTTTTTCTGTATTCTACTTTACTGTTGTCTAATAATTCATTCATCTTAATCCTCTAAAAATATAAGTGGCATATGGTCTGCAACCTGGGTTCCCACACTGACGGCAATTTTCCTGATTCTGGCATCTTTGTGCGAGAGAATTTTATTCTCTGATTTCATTGCCTCAATAATTAGCAATGGTTCATTTTTTTTAATCAGCTGGTTTTCTTTTACAAATATTTCCAGTATTTTCCCATGCATCGGAGAGGTTATTTCTGCGGTTTCTTCCGCTGTTTCAATGGATGGCAGGACACTGGTTTCCGGCTGATGTTTTAACAATCCGGGGAAAACTATGTGGTATTGGGTATTCTTATGGACGACATGTAATTTCCACTGTTGATCGAATTGGTAAAAAAAAATCTTTTTAAGCCCATGAATTGAAATTTCAATACTGTTTTCTGAGCAAAAGACGGCATTGAATACTGTTTTTGTCCCGTTCCAAACATGGTATGTATTTGATTTATCGTTGACATTAATTTGTATACGATATAAATAATTATCAATGGCAAGAGGAACAAAGGATGGTGTCGATCGCCAGTATCCCAGGGAATTCCAGGGATCACTTTCCGAGAGACCGCCATTTTCCAGATAACCCTTTGCAACAGCAAGTGCAATCAAATAGGTTATACCGGTTGAGGTGAATTGTTCTTTGATGTAATGGACCAGGGTCTCGTGGTTATTTTTGCAAAATTCAACCGAGATATTGTTTTGCTGATATTGTTCATGGACGAGAATATTTTCAATGAATTTTGTATTGGTCTCAGGGCCAATAACATTCAGCGTGCTCAAACTATTTCGAAGCAGATTGATTGCCTGTTCACGGTCATCACATCGTGCGATTAATTTGAGCAAGAGTGGATCAAACTGATTTTTGGCCAAATGTTCGATGTTTATATCTGCCTCAATTCTTAGTGAAGGATGTTCCGGGAAATTGATGGAGCGCAATTGTCTGGTGGACGGGGCAAACCCTTTTGCGGGATCTTCCGTGTATAACCTAACCTCAATGGCATGCCCTTTGATGCTTACCTCTTCCTGCATGAAGGAGAGCGGGAGCCCGGATGCGATTTTCAATTGCTCAGCCACAATATCAATTCCTGTAATCTCTTCAGTGACGGCATGTTCAACCTGAATTCGTGGATTCATTTCCATGAAAAAGAAGTTGCCCGACTCATCTATTAGAAATTCGACAGTTCCAGCACCCACGTACTTTACTGAATTACCAATTTTTACGGCTGCATCGAGTAAATTTGCACGCAGCTGAGGGGATAAAAAAATTGCAGGGGCCTCTTCGATAATTTTTTGATGGTTTCGCTGTATAGAACACTCACGTTCATACAAATGAATGAGTTTGCCATACTGATCCCCTAAAAGCTGTACCTCAACATGCCGGGCATTCCTGATCTGTTTCTCCGTAAAAATTGCTCCGTTCCCAAAGTATTTCAAGGCGGCACGAGACGATTGTTCCACATGTGCAGCGAGTTCTTCCATATTGTGGACAAGTTGTATCCCTTTGCCACCTCCGCCATGGGAAGCTTTAATCAATACTGGAAATTCAATTGGTTCAGAGGAAAGTACTCCGGGAAATTCAATTTTATGACTGGTAACAACAGGTATCCCAAGATTGGCGGCTAGTTGTTTGGCCTCCGGTTTGTTTCCCGTTAATTCAAGTATTTCAGAACCTGGGCCTACAAAAATGATTTGATTTTCTTCACAGGCCCTGGCCAGATCGGAACTTTCAGAGAGAAATCCATAACCGGGATGGATGGCATGCGAACCGGTAGAACGTGCAATACCCATAATTCGGTCAATATTCAGAAAAGTTGAACTTAACTCATCCTTCCCAAGGGCAACTTTTTCATCAGCCAACATCACATAGCCAGAGGATTCATCGCCTTCAGAATAGATAGCAACAGTCCTGATCCCCAGCTTCTTTGCCGATTTTATAATACGCAAGGCTATTTCACCTCTGTTTGCCACCAACAATTTGTCGAGCAAGGCCATCGTGTTAAGATTGATTAAATTTTTCGTTCCCTGATCCGGCTTCATCCATTAATTCACCAATTGGGTTTTCTTTTCCCTAAAAATGCTGAGAATCCCTCCCGGGCTTCAGGAGAGATTCTTGTCTGCGCCAAAATTTGAGGGATTTGCTCCATTGTTTTAGCCATTGATTGTAGGGTTAACCTGTTTATAAGCTGTTTTGAAGCTTCAATAGCACCTCTTCCGTTTTCCTCTACCTGAACCAAAAAATTATTTAAATAATGGTCCAAAGTTGCGATAGAAGAAAACGAATGATCCAGCAAGCCATATTTAACTGCTTCATCGCCATCAAAGTTTCTTGCGGAGAAAATAAGTTCCTTCAGGTCAGAAATCCGCATTCTCTGCAAGAGGTAGGGTGTGATCGTGGCTGCAACCATTCCTATCTTGGTTTCACTTAACGAAAATCTTGCATTGGACAAGCCAACTGCAAGGTCACAAACAGCAACCAACCCGTTTCCACCACCAAAAACATTGCCATGGACCACTCCCAGCACTACTTTACTGCTAAGGAAGATCATTCTGAACATCACTGATAGCTCTTCACACTCTTTCAGGTTTTCCTCGTCGCTTAGCATAAAGGCATTTTTCATCCATTGGAGATCCGCGCCCGAACAGAATGATTTTCCTTGCCCTCTGATAATTACCACTCTTATATCCGGTATCTTTTCTACCAGGGAAAAAAGCTGGGATATTTCCCGGATCATGAGCGGGTCAAGCGCATTGTGGACTTGAGGCCGCGTAAGCCACAAAGTCAAATTTGCCCCGTTAAGTTCAGTCCTGATCGTTTGATAATTGTCCATGGGTTTTTTATAACAATAGCCTTTGAATCGTGCCTGAATTATTATTGATACAATTCAGAACTGTCAATATAAATCAGGTACTGGTCAATAAGCCGCCCTTGCATTTTCCAGGTACAGGAGAACGGAACTTCCAGTGTTGAGCCGTTGTGGCGGGTATATTTTACAATGCCATTTACAAATATGGCATCCCCGCTCTTCCAGGACTCCAGATTGGAGTGTTCGATACCCTCCAGACTTTGGAAGAAGCCAGCCACATATTCTTCAATTGCTTTTGTACCGGTTACAGCAGGATTATTGGCAAAGCGAAAGGATCCTGTGGGCGTAATAAAACGAGCAAAAGCCGAAGCGTCACTACGATCGATGGATTGATATACATCGGTAATAAATGATTTTAATTCCATTTTTAATAAATATTAAGTTTCACATTCTAAAAACCCCATTTCGCGGTGGAGTTGTTTTTTTGTTTGAAGCGATTGAAATAGCCATACCTACCACAGCCCTGGTATCGATGGGATCAATTATTCCATCATCCCAAAGGCGGGAAGTACTGAAGTACGCGCTGCTTTCCTTGTCAATTTGTTTTACAAGATCATCGTTGTTGTTCCTCTTGATTGAGTTGATTACATCCTGGGCCTGTTGTCCGCCCATCACTCCGATCCTGGCATTGGGCCACATGAAAAGGAAATCAGGATTGTAAGCCCTTCCAGCCATAGCATAATTCCCGGCGCCGAAAGAGCCGCCGATAATGACAGTGATTTTGGGAACTACTGTTGTAGCAACGGCATGTATCAACTTGGCTCCATTGCGGGCAATCCCTTCATGCTCATATCTCTTCCCAACAATAAAGCCGGTGATGTTTTGAAGAAAGAGGAGTGGTATTTTTCTGAAATTGCAGATTTCGATAAAATGAGCTCCTTTGAGCGACGCCTCAGAAGTCAGAAACCCATTGTTGGCAATGATACCTACTGGAAATCCAAAGATCCTTGAATAACCAGTGACCAATGTTGTCCCATAATTTTTTTTGAACTCCTCAAACTTGCTCCCGTCTGTTATTCTTGCAATAATTTCATAGATATCAACGGGTTTTCTTAGATCAACCGGTGCAAAACCGTAAATATCATGGAGACTATAGACAGGCTCTTCGATGGCATGCAGTTCGTAGGGCTGAGATTCGTTGGCGGGAATAAATTCAAGAATATTCCTGCAAATCCTGATCGCATCAATCTCATTATCGGCCAAATGATCGGCAACCCCTGATATTGAGGCGTGAACCAAGGCCCCGCCAAGCTCCTCCGCTGTAACCACCTCACCAGTCGCAGCTTTTACCAGAGGAGGACCTCCAATAAATATGGTCCCCTGGTTCCTGACAATGATGGTTTCGTCACTCATCGCAGGTACATAAGCCCCTCCTGCCGTGCAAGAGCCCATTACGATCGATAGTTGCGGTATTCCCTCTGCTGACATTTGAGCCTGATTGTAAAATATACGGCCAAATCCATCTTGATCCGGAAATATGTTGGCTTGTTCAGGTAAGAATATTCCACCAGAGTCAACAAGATAGATACATGGCAAACGGTTACCCAGGGCAATTTCCTGAGCCCTAAGGTGCTTTTTTACCGTCTCCCTGACATAGGTGCCTCCCTTAACTGTGGCATCATTGGCAATGATCATGCACAATTTTCCATGAACTTTTCCAATACCGGTAACGATACCCGCAGAAGGAAACTGATCATCGTACTGGTCAAAGGCAGCCATGACAGATAGTTCCAGAAATGGGGTATGCTCGTCGACCAACAAATCGATTCTGATGCGTGCATCCAGCTTTCCCCGCTCCCGGTGCCTGATCACCGCCAGGTCATTGTCACGACAGAGAATATTGTTCATCCTGCCATGAAAAATATTCATGACCTCCATAAACGCTTCAACCTTTTCCTTAAACTGCTCTTCTGTGGTTTTTATATTTGTTGTGAGTCGCTTCAATGTTTTATTATTTATCAACCTTCAATTCCCTACAGTATAGTCATCAAACCTTTCTATTTTCCACAATTGATAAATTTTGGAACAATCATAAAATAAGGTACATACGATCTATATGCAGTTTAGAATTTTATTTAGACTTAATAACGATAAAAGTATAACTAAGTTTTGTAATCATAACAATTTTATGATATTTTTTATTTAAAAGATGGTATATGCAATTCAACCTGAGAATGAATAATTTTAACGACTGGTTGTTAGCTAGATAAAGATCCAAACGTGTGCAATAAAAGACGATTCATTTTTAGCTTCAATTGCCCGCTAAAAAAATTGCATCAATCATTTGGATATTTTTATCTGTTTGAATGTCAGTTGCACAACATCTTGTTCGTTATGTCAATCCGTTTATTGGTACTGACGAAGACGGCCATACCTTTCCTGGGGCTGTGGTCCCTTTTGGAATGGTGCAACTAAGTCCCGACAATGGTGAACACGGCTACAACTGGTGCAGTGGGTATCACTATTCGAGCAGTAAAATTCAGGGTTTCAGTCACACCCATTATAGTGGTACAGGAGCAGAAAGTCTTTGTGATATATCGGTTTTCCCACTTGTCAACGCAAACCCTACCAGGGAGTCTGTCAACGGTGAGTTTTCCCACCTGCAAGAGAAGGCCTCGCCCGGATATTATTCAGTTGTTCTGAGGAGTGCTGATATCAAAGCCGAACTAACTGTTACAACCCATTGCGGACTGCACCGTTATACTTTACCAGACTGTAAAAATGCCTTGATTAGGATTGATCTGGGATTTGGAAATGGTATGGAGGCGAGGGTAGGGCACAATGGGGATGAGCCATTGGAGTGCTATTTTAGGAAAATTGATGACCACACTGTGGTTGGATTTCGGCGCTCCATCGGGTTTGTTGGAGAGCGTACAGTTTATTTTGCTGCCAAAACAAGCCTGCCCTTCGGTGAAGTTTTAATCTTTACTGATGGAACCCAGGTTCGTTCGAAGGTAGAAGCGAATTCAGTGCGACTTAAAAGTTATCTCTCTTTTCCAGGCACAAAAGCAGGAACAAAACTCTTGGTGAAAGTGGCCATCAGCTCTGTATCCGAGGAGGGTGCCATGGCAGGATTGCAGGAGATTCCTGACTGGGATTTTGACAAGGTAAAAAGCGATGCCGGGTTACCATGCTGTTCCGGTGATTGCCGATGCAATTTTGAAGGGGATGGGTGGATTTGATTACCGGAAGGCTTTTGAAGCCATGAAAACAACAGCCAACCAGGATATACGCGAATCGGATCATTACCGCCTGTATGGTTATGTGCCCGACGACAAGGATCCCAGGCAACGCGGTGTCACGAAAACGGTCGAATATGCTTATGACGATTGGTGTATTGCCCAGGTTGCCAAAAAATTAAGCTTTAAGGGTGATTACCTGGAGTTCATGAAGAGAAGTGGATACTGGAAGAATCTATTTGATCCGGCAACCGGTTTTGTCCGGCCAAAAGATAGTGACGGGAATTGGATGCTCCCATTTAATCCTGCCGAATCGATCGGATTCCAGGAGGGGAATGCATGGATCTACACATGGTATGTGTTAAGCTCCATTGGATTTTACCCTGTTAATCCGGCCAGTGGTGAATATGTACTGGGATCTCCTTTGGCAGCCCAATCAACACTCAATTTCGATGACGGAAAGCATTTTACCATTCATGCCAACGGTTTAAGCAGGCAAAAAATCTACATTCAAAAGGCGACCCTAAACGGGAAGCCCTATACCAAATCATTTCTGCGCCATTCTGACATCCTGAAGGGTGGGGAATTGGTTTTGTACATGGCCGATCAACCGTCGGCTACATGGGGAGTAAAAATGGAAGACAGACCAGGAAAAGAGGGGGAGACTTGGACGACGGAGGAACGGGGAGACGGAGAAACGGGGAAAGGGAGATTTTGATTTGTGGAAAAAATTCCCTTCAAACATTTTAAACCCTTCAAACATTTCAAACAATAAAAAACATTTCAAACATGAATATGGCGAAGATAATTCTGATAATTTACTTCGTATTGGTTGGGACGGCTGTTCATGCCCAGCTAATCCCTTTTTATTCGGCCACCGACGACAAATATGGATACAAAGATGGCGGAGGTAAGATCGTGGTGGAACCCCGGTATGATCTTGCATATCCCTTTACCGAAGGTTTGGCGGCGGTTCGCCTGGCTGGAAAATATGGGTACCTGAATGAAAATGGGAAAGAGGTAGTATCGCCAAAATATGATTTTACCTGGCATTTTATCGGAGGTTTTGCTGTCGTGAAGTTGGCCGATAGGTTTGGCTTCATTGATAAAGCGGGTAAGGAGGTCACGCCACTTATTTACGAAGAGGCCAACAACTACCATGGCAACTGCTGTTACAAAGGCATATCCCTCTATGATAGGTTTTCTTGGTTGATAAACCCCAAACTTATTGCGCAAAGTATCGTATTAAGATATGCCGGAAGGCTGGATTCCACGAACTTTGGAACTGCCTGTCCAGCGGTTTTTATAATAGTGATGTAGTCATAAAACCACAATCCAATGAAATCTATTTTAGTAATTTTTTCGTTGGCTTTGTTTGCTGTTTCTGTTGCCGGACAGGAGGTTAACAAGCTTTACGATCCGATCCTGGCCAAGACTTTGGGTGCCGATGATTACGGAATGAAAAGTTATATTTTTGTCCTGCTCAAGAGTGGAAGTAATAATTTGGGGAAAGGTTCGGTTCGCGACAGTCTCATCGCAGGGCATCTCAAAAACATTGGACGCTTGGCTGACAGTGGAAAACTAGTGATAGCGGGACCAATGCTGGAAGTAAATCCGATGTCGTATCGTGGAATTTTTGTCCTTAATGTGACTACATTGGAAGAGGCGAAGACCTTACTGCAAACAGATCCGGCGATAAAAGAAAAGATTTTTGAAGCAGAATTGTATAAATGGTATGGACCTGCGGCTTTGCCTGTTTACTTAATAACGCAGGATAAAATCCACACGCATAAATATCGGTAATGAATACCGTTTCAATACCGCCGCCATTTCGGTTTAATCCATGGAAACATCATCTTCATTGGGTGGAAGTGTGTTTGAATTACGTCTTAAACAATCCCTGGGATTTAAAATTGAGGGATGGGATGATCGAAAATGTTGTTTCCATCAATAGCAATTATGTAGATATTTATACCGGGCACTTAACTGCAGAGCAGATTATTAAGGGGATATGTGATGAGTTGAAGGACTTGAAAATCAGGGACAAAAGTGAGTTTTCATCATGGATATGCGGGTGTGGATTCATACCTAATCAACTCTACCGTAAAGTTTGGTTAGTTTTAGCAACTGTTTGCCATGAATCGCCTTCAGTTGCTTCTGTTGCATCCGCCAGATCCAGTTACCCCTGGTTGTGCCTGGCTTGTTCATTCTGGCTGAAGCAGAAAGATTCAGGATATCCTGCATTGGAATGATCGCCAGTTTGGCTACCGACTCCTCCGCTTTCCTGATCAGTTGCCAATTATCCAAAAGTGTTGTGCCGAGGTAATCTTGAACCCTTGATAATTCATCCTGATTTAAGGTTCTCATCCAGCCATTTGCCGTATTGTTGTCATGTGTTCCTGTGTAAACCACGAAATCATCTGTGTAGTTGTGTGGCAAGTGGGTATTGTCTGCTTCTTCAGAAAAGGCAAACTGAAGAACTTTCATACCGGGGAGGCTAAATTTCCTTCTTAGCATATCAACTTCAGGTGTAATCAGGCCCAAATCTTCAGCAACGATGGGCAGGGAACCGATCTGGTTTTGCAGGAGTTGAAGCATCTCCTCGCCTTTGGCTTTCATCCAGCTTCCGTTGACAGCAGTTTTTTCACCTGCCGGGATGGCCCAAAATGACTCAAGACCCCTGAAGTGATCGATCCTGACCATGTCAAACATACGCAGGTTAAAGTGCATGCGCGCCATCCACCATTCAAATCCCTGCTCTTTCATCCGGTTCCAGTCGAAAAGTGGATTGCCCCAAAGTTGACCGGTTTGGCTGAAATAATCGGGTGGCACCCCACCAACCAAAGTTGGCCCTCTTTTTTCGTCTAACAGGAAGAGGGATTGGTTACTCCAGACATCCGAACTATTGAAAGCGACATAAAGAGGTAGGTCGCCAAAGATGGAGATTCCTTTCCGGTTCGCATAATTCTTGAGGGAGAACCATTGTTCAAAGAAGAGAAATTGCATGAATCGGCTGTATTCTACCTGATCTTTGAACCGGGAATAATAAGATGCGAGGGCGCTTTCCTCCCTCAGTTGCAGCGCCTCTTCCCAATCAGTCCAATCTTTACCGGGGAGAGAGGCGCGGCAGGCATCAAAAAGTGACCAGGATTCGAGCCACCACCAATGTTGGTCCCAAAACTGGTGGAAATCGGATCTGTTGAAACCTCCGGTTTGCTTGAATGTGACAAAGGCCGATTTCAACAATTCTTGCCTGTAAGGGAGTACAATTTTAAAATTGACTTTCCCGGACGGGAAAACAGGCTGATCAACAAGGGCAGACTGGGTTAAATAACCGTCCCTTACCAGAAAATCGAGGTCAATTAGATCCGGGTTTCCTGCAAATGCAGAATAGGCCTGATAGGGGGAATGACTCCAATCTGTTGGTCCGAGTGGTAGCATCTGCCAAACTTTTTGACCAAATTCTTTTAGCCAGTCGACAAATTTGCAGGCCTCTTCACCCAACGTTCCTATTCCGTATTTTCCTGGTAAGGATGAAGGATGAAGCAGTACCCCTGAGGCTCTTTTGTTGAATATCATTGAATAAAAAATTGTAGTAGGCGAAATAAATGGAAATAAATGGAAATAAATAGAGATGGGTTGATATAAATAGAAATAAGGGATATATGATGTAATAAATAGGTATGATTTGCTATGATGGAACCCCTAATTTCAATTTATTTCTACTTATTTCAATTTATTTCAATTAGGTGTCACCGGAAGTAACAAAATTTTGAGTGATTCGTATTAGAATTTGAATGTTTATAATCATTCTAAATTATTATATCATGAAAAATTTATTATTTATTTTATTCTTGTTAATTATGGAAAACACAGCATTTGCCCAGTTTAGCCAGGAGCCTTTACCATATGCATTTGATGCGCTTGAACCTTCCATCGACAAGGCCACGATGGAGATCCATTATGGCAGGCACCACAAGGCCTATGTCGATAATTTGAACAAAGCCGTAGCCGGAACTGCACAGGAGAAGATGTCGATACAGGATCTTCAGAAATCGGTTACAGCCCAGACTCCTGCCGCTATCCGGAACAACGGGGGAGGAGTCTGGAACCACACATTCTTCTTCAACGGGATGGCGCCAAATGCAGGAGGCGAACCCAAAGGTGCGCTTGGGGAAGCCATCAAAGCAACCTGGGGAAGTTTTGACCATTTTAAAGATGAGTTTAAGAAAGCATCCCTTGGACGGTTCGGATCCGGTTGGGTTTGGCTGAGTGTTTTGGATGGCAAACTGGTGATTCAATCCACACCAAATCAAGACAATCCGTTGATGCCGGCTGCTGATATCAAAGGGATCCCGGTCTTGAGCCTGGATGTATGGGAACACGCTTATTATCTTAAATATCAGAACAAACGTGCCGATTATACGGATGCTTACTGGAATGTTGTAAACTGGGACCGGGCCAATAATTTATATGTTAAAATACTGAAATAGAATTCAGATACAAAGGAACGGCCTGATTGGGTCGTTCTTTTTTTTCGTATATTGGAACCTAAAGCGGAATGATTAACGCAAAAATTTTTGGGCAAAAGGAGTTAATTCTATTTGCCCCCTTAAAAATATCACCAAATGAGATACGCACCCTTTATCGCAGTCATACTGTTATGTACCGAGCTGGTTACAGCACAAAAAAACAGTCATCAAACCCTTATCAACACAAGTGCGGATAAGATTGAACAAAAAGTAATTAACTGGCGGCACGATTTTCATCAAAATCCCGAGTTGGGAAATAGGGAAACCAGAACATCTGCAATCATATCGGATCATCTCAGATCATTGGGCATTGAAGTAAAAACAGGAGTGGCAGTCACTGGTGTGGTTGGTGTTTTAAAGGGAGAAAAGGCTGGTCCGGTGGTTGCATTAAGAGCGGATATGGATGCGTTGCCGGTTACAGAGAAAACCGATGTTCCATTTGCATCAAAAGTAAAAGCTACATACAACGGACAGGAATCTGGTGTGATGCATGCATGCGGTCACGATGCGCATGTTGCTATTTTGATGGGGGTAGCAGAGATATTGGCAGGTATGAAAAAAGAGTTGAAAGGGACCGTTGTATTTATTTTTCAACCTGCTGAAGAAGGTCTCCCCAAGGGGGAAAAAGGCGGAGCTGAACTAATGGTCAAGGAAGGGGTACTGGATCATCCAAAGGTAGATGTTATTTTCGGTTTGCACATGAATGCACAAAGTGAGGTAGGCAAATTGTCTTATCATCCTGGCGGTGCGATGGCTGGAGCCAGCGATTTGAAAATCACCGTGAAGGGAAAGCCATCACATGGTGCAAGTCCCTGGTATTCTGTTGATCCAATAGTGGTGGCAGCACAAATTGTCAACAATCTTCAGACGATTGTAAGCCGCAATATAAACCTTACAGAAAATCCTGCCGTGGTTACCATTGGTTCAATCCATGGGGGCAATCGCGTTAATATTATATCTGAACAGGTTGAAATGCTAGGTACGGTAAGATCATTTACTGATGAAGATGAAACGTTGATTTTTAGCCGTGTAAAGCAGATAGTGGAGAAAACAGCCGAAGCTGCCGGCGCCACTGCGTTGGTAGAGATACCTTACTCATCTCATTACCCTGCTACATTTAATAAAGTTGCACTTACCTCTGCGATGCTTCCTTCATTGCAGAAGGCGGCAGGAGCAGGGAATGTAGAACTTGTGCCAGCTAAAACCTGGGCTGAGGATTTTTCATTCTTTGCCCAAAAAGTACCCGGTCTTTATTTTTTCATCGGAGGATTGCCAAAAGGCAAAGATCCAAATACATCCGCTCCCCATCACGCATCAAATTTTTTTATTGATGATAGCGCTTTTAAAACAGGGGTTAAGGCTTTTTGCAATTTGGTATTTGATTATATGGAATTGAATGGCAAATGATTTGAAAGTTGCGAGTTGAAAGTACATTTGGCATTGACAAATCAGCGATCGTCACATCAAGAAAAAGGCCGTCCACATCAAAGTGAACGGCCTCTTTTTAGTATTGAACAATTTGTTCTATTGCAGCTTAAAGCTAATTGGAACCGTGTAGGAAACCCTTACCGGAACACCACGTTGTTTACCTGGCTTCCATTTTGGCAGGGTTGAAACAACCCTCAGGGCCTCTGCATCCAAAGAGGCATCTACGCCCCTTGCGATTTTAGCATTGGAAACTGAGCCGTCTTTGTTCACTACGAATGTAACAAATACTTTACCCTGTATTCCGTTTTCCTGAGCAACGGTCGGATAGACAATAGCTTTGCCAATGAAGGTACGAAGTGCCAACTCCCCACCCGGGAACTCCGGCATCTCTTCAACAACAACGAATACCTGTTGTTCCTCTTTCTCCTGTACCTCTTCCTGTTTTTGTTCGACCACTTCAACAACTTCTTTGTTGACGGTTGAGGTTACCTGTTCATCGGAGATCAACAATTTGCTTTGATCTTCAACTTTTACAGAGTCAACTACGACAGGGGCAACATACTTAACTACTGCCTGTTGTTCTGCCGGTGGCGGTGGTGGTGGCGGTGGTGGTGGCGGTGGTACATCCTGTTGAAGGTTGTTGGCCATTTCCGCGATTACCTCCCTGGCATCCCTCGCTTTTTGTTTGGCTTGATTGCTGGCCCTGATATAGGGAACAATAACGATTAGACCAAGGATAATAATACCGATCAGTGTAGAGATTAGAACAACACGGTTGTACTTTTTCCGAATCTGATACGCTCCATATTCCTGGTTTCTATTTTCGAAGACTACGTCATCGAAAGTAGGAATGAACTGTTTATCTATTACCATACGTGTCGGTCTTTATTTTTTTGCTGTTGAGGGTGCGGTAGCGGTTAACGGTATTCCGAGAGCGCGTTCCACCATATTTTGCTCAATCCAGTCAATGTCGGTAACAATGTATATGGCAATTCCAACGATTGACATCTCATCAATAATATCGACAAAATTCTTGTATTTTGCTGTCTTGTAGAATTTGATCAGGACAATCGGGCCTGTATCATCATTCTTTTTGAGCTGCCGAATGGCCGATTGCAAAGAATCCTGTCTGATATTTATTTTCCCTGCCACGACATCACTCTTGAACGCTTCAATTTTTTTGAAGAGCGCCCGGTTTCTATCGAGTAAAACCTGACGAATACCTGTAGCGCTGAAATTGGTCTCCTGTAAGGGAACCAGCGCCGCAGGATCAGCTTTGCCAGGGTACCAGAATACCCTGTCGTTCGGACCCATGATGATGTTAAGCGTACGACTTTCAGCGATTTTAGGAGGTTCAACTTTCTCGTTTTTCTTGATTTTCTCAGGCAAAGCGATTTCCATGACCTTTGGCTTGGCAAAAGCAGTCGTAAGCATGAAGAACGTGATCAGCAGACACATAAGGTCTACCATCGGCGTCATATCTATGGCGGTTGAATGCTTTTTAGGTCTCTTCTTTCCACCCTTGTGTTTCTCTTCTTGTATAATTTCTGCCATTGTACTACTTTTTAGCTTCTTCTACTACTTCAACTTTTTGAAGGCTGGTAATCAGGCTAAACCTGTTTACGTTTTTATCCTGAAGAATATCGAGGACTTTTTTTACGAGTGGATAATCCACATCGTTGTCGCCTTTGATCAGGGTCTGAACCGAAGGGTTAACCTGACGGGAGAAAAGTATCCACAAGGCCATCTGGTTATCAGTTGAATCAATCGGGATTCCTTTTTCGAACTTGGCTTTTTCATTTTCTTTGGCAGCAAGGTAGGCTTTAAACTCCTTTATGTTAACTCCAAAGGGAACGGTGTTCTTTTCGAAATAGCGCAGTTCTTGCGGGGTGAATACGATGTTGTATCTCTTGCCCATCTCTTCTAGGATTTTGGGCCTGAAATGCAAAATGGTATCCGGTCCGTTGTCTACATTGAAAAACACCCTGTTGTCCTTGGCTATTGTTATAGTCATAATGTTTTTGTCAGGAGTGGGTTTCTCGGATATAGAAAACGGGGTATCGACAGGAGCCGGTTCGGATGGCTTCATGGTTGCTGTCAACATAAAGAATGTAAGCAGCAACGAGAAAAGGTCCACCATCGGCGTCATGTCAACATGAGGCGTTTTATGTGGTATTTTAATCTTTGGCATGCGATAATTTTAAATTTTTTATAAACCAAAAGAATTAAACCCAGACGATTATTTTCTGATACGGGCAGCGAATGTCTGAGTTAGGCTGAAGCCTGCCTCATCAATCCTGAAGGTGAAACCGTCAATTTTTGATGAGAAATAGTTGTAGAAAATGATGGCCAATGTTGAGCCAGTGATACCGAATGCTGTATTGATCAAAGCCTCAGAAATACCGGTTGCCAACTGAAGTGCATCAGGGGATCCACCAGCTTGGGAAAGTGCAGCGAAAGCACGGATCATACCGAGTACCGTTCCGATCAAACCGATTAACACGGAGATAGAAGCCAGGGTTGAAAGAATAACCATGTTTTTGGAGAGCATAGGCAATTCCAATGCAGAAGCCTCTTCCAAAGCCTGTTTCATGGAGGTGATTTTTTGGTCTTTTTCCAATGTCATGTCTTTTTCCAGGTCCCTGTAACGCATCAAACCTGCTTTTACAACGTTGGCCAACGAACCTTTTTGGTTGTCGCATGCTACGATAGCCTCTTCAACTTTATCTTTGGAAGTTAAATTCTGTATGTCAGCAACAAAGGCATCCAAACTGCTTTTCCCCTTCACTTTTGCCAATGTAATGGCTCTCTCGATGATGAAAATAAAAAGGGTTAGGATACATGTCATCAGGATAGGAACAATCGGTCCCCCTTTGTAAAGCATACCCATGTAATTACCTGGAAGCGGAGTCCCTTTGGGATTATTTCCTTCGAAGTTTACAGGATCGCCCATAAAACTTGAATATAGGTAATACGCTACCAAAAATGCAATAAGAATTGCACCTGTTGCAAAAAATGACTCGAACATTTTTTTGAATGAA
>Ga0172379_10000806_pt1 | contig 72858 bp, 63 predicted proteins | sample GrowelOW334metaG_FD_119756 | JGI IMG/M metagenome (GOLD analysis project Ga0172379, IMG submission 119756) | Groundwater microbial communities from an aquifer near a municipal landfill in Southern Ontario, Canada - Groundwater well OW334 metaG | ecosystem: Environmental > Aquatic > Deep...
ACCACGATTCCGAAGAATGCAGCTCCTTCAACCAACGCAGCAGCAACAATCATGTTTGCTCTGAGATCACCGGAAAGTTCAGGTTGACGAGCTATAGATTCAAGCGCGCTTCCACCGATACGACCGATACCTATACCTGCACCGATTGCTGCCAGACCGGCACCAATACCAGCACCCATTTTAGCAAATCCCGGATCAGTTACCGCTTGTAAGAGAATGTTTAAAAGTGTCATAGTTGTTTTGTTTTAGTTGTTATTGATTTTAGTTGAAATTAATGCTTAGTGATGATCTTCGGCATGATGATGCTCTTCTACTGCAGCACCGAAGTATAGAGATGAAAGCAATGTAAAAACATAAGCCTGCAGGAAAGCAACCAGCAATTCCAGAAAATTCATGAAGGTAGTAAAGGCTACCGAAAATACAGAAACTCCCAGTCCAAGTGCAGAATTCATTGCCCCGAAAATAAAAATGAGACTAAAAAATCCGAGAATAATAATGTGTCCGGCTGTGATATTGGCAAACAAACGAATCATCAATACAATGGGTTTGTTAAACATTCCGATAATTTCGATCGGAACCAATAAAATCCACAATACTTTAGGTACACCCGGAGGTAAAAAGATATGTCCCCAATAACTTTTATTTCCGTTGAAGCTTGTGATAACAAAGGTGAAAATTGCCAGCACCATGGTTACCGCTATGTTACCTGTAACATTGGCTCCACCCGGAAAGAATGGAATTAAACCAAATGCATTGTTGATCAGAATAAAAGAAAAGATGGTTAACAGGAAAGGCATGAATTTCTCGTATTTCGGTCCAATCGAAGGTTTAGCAACGTCGTCGCGGATAAACACAACCATCATTTCAATCAGGCTGGCAATTCCGCGAGGAGCTTTCTTTCCGTTTTTGCGGTATTGTCTAACCGTACTGAATACCAATAAAAACAAAATCGCTACCGCCATAAACATGGAGGCTACATTTTTGGTGATGGACAAATCATAAAAGGAGGCATGTTCATCTACACTTCCATCTTCATTAACCGCCACCAACTTATTGTCTTCGAGTTTATACCCCTGATAAGCGGCATGCCCATGCTCGAACCTTGACGATGAGAAACAATGTATACCGTTTTGGTCTTTAATAATAACAGGGAGAGGAATAGAAATATGCGTGTGGCCCAGTGTAGCAATATGCCAGTCGTGGGCATCTGCGATATGCTCCATGATGAGTTTACCGGCATCCAGTTTGTTGGATTCATTGTGGTTTTCATCGGTATGAGGTGTTACTTCATCGGCATGCACAACCTCATCTGTATGTGGCGCGGAAATTTCCTCAGCGGAATGCTCTTGTTCCTGTTTTTCGGTTGTATGTTCCTGAGCAGTTGCCACTTTAAGGGCAGCATAACCAACATATACAACAATCAAAAAAACCGGGATTAAATATCTGAAAATCTTTTTGTTAGTTCGCGCCATGGAGCGGTTTATTTTTTTAAATCGGGGCGCAAGTTAACCACAAGGAGATAAATTTCAAAAGATGTGTAAAAGAAATAAAGCAAAATATATACCACAATAAACTGAAGCTCATGTACAGGGCTGAACAACAAATATATCAACAGCGGGAATAAGGAAAACACAAATCGAATTCCAATAGCACCGTAGGTACGATTAATAAACGTTTTGTTGCTTTTTTTAAGTCCTGATTGAGTAATGCTGCCTGTTACGAATGATAGCAAGTAAAAATAAATCAACGCCAACCAGGTAATGCCTGCAATGGCATATTGAGATTGAAAAAATTGTACAATTCCCAAAACGAAGGCCAGGGCCAGAGTAAACAGGCTTAACTTTCGAATAAAATGATTTGATTTCATAAAGGTGCAAAGGTAATTGAAACCCCTTTCCGAACAAATGGTACTTCGTTTCCTGTGCAATCGTTCATCTGTTTATTTTTAGATTCCCGGGATGAAATTGAGCACATTTTCAAAACCTGAATTGCTTCAATGCCTTAATGCTAAAGGAGTCTTGTATTGATTTTTGAAATTCGTAAGGCTTTTTATATGAATTCCTATATCTTTGCCGGCTTTAGTTGGAATACCGGTGAAGAAGAGGGATTATATTCTGGAGTTTAATAAAATGCGGTTCGGGGCTAATACCCTTGAATTCAGCCTTCAGGATGCATTTCTGGAGTATATGGGAAGTAGTGTTCGCGGTGTTGATGCGATAGCGACGGCAGAGGTCATTAAAACCGACTCCATGTACCAGGTTACTGTTACATTGAACGGTAAGGCTGAGGTAACCTGTGACCGGTGTCTGGATGAGTTTGAATGTCCGGTTTCAGGCAGTTACTTACTGATCCTGAAGATAAGTGAAGTAGAACAATTCGACGACGATGAGATTGTTTACATCACACCGGCTACTTTTGAATATGATCTGTCGCAGTTCTTATACGACTGTCTGATGTTGAGTATTCCGCTAAAAAAAGAATGTTCTTTGGGTAAAAAAGCATGTAATCCTGAGGTAATCTCGAGATTGATGCATACCGGAGAAGATGAAAATGAAGAAGAAACAAATGTTGATAAACCGGAAGCTGACCCGCGTTGGGAAAAGCTTCGGAACATGATAGAACCAGAAGATTAAACAAAAAACAACTTAAATTAAAAGCATATGCCTAATCCAAAACGAAAAATGTCGAACTCCCGCCGGGACAAAAGAAGGACTCACTATAAAGGTACAGCACCTACATTATCAGTTGATTCTACATCGGGTGAGACTCATTTAAGACATCGTGTAACCGCTGACGGTTTTTATAAAGGAAAACATGTTTTTCCTGATATGAAAAAAGATGTATAATTGTTTCCACTAAACTGAGTCCTTGTGCATGAAAATTGGCTTTGATATTATGGGGGGTGATTTCGCCCCCAAAGAATCCATATTGGGTGCAATCCATGCCCTCTCCGACTTAAAGAACGGGGAAATCCTAGTGCTTTATGGCGACGAGGAAATTGCCCATTCTCAACTTGCATCGCAAGGTGCAGATCTTTCACGGTTTGAATTTGTTCATACAACCGAAATCATTGGCATGGGCGAACACCCTACCAAAGCTATCGGCCAGAAGAAGGATTCCAGCATTGCTGTAGGTTTCAGGCACCTTGCCACCAAAAAAATTGATGCATTTGTAAGTGCCGGAAATACCGGTGCCATGCTTGTAGGTTCTATGTTCTCGGTTCGTGCCGTTGAAGGGGTTATACGTCCCTGTGTAACCACCATCATTCCCCGTCCAAATGGTAAATTCGGCTTGTTACTGGATGTTGGTGCAAATGCGGATTGCAGGCCGGATGTGCTATATCAATTTGGTATCCTCGGATCCCTGATGATGAAACATGTGCATGGAATATCCGATCCCCGGGTTGGATTATTGAGTATTGGTGAAGAAAAGGAAAAGGGAAATCTGGTAACCATTTCCACACATCAGATGATGGAAGAATCGGCACCCTTTCATTTCGTTGGAAATGTGGAAGGACGCGATTTTCTATCCGACAAAGCTGATGTTATTGTGTGTGAAGGATTCACCGGCAATATTGTACTCAAAACCTTCGAATCTATTTACTATGTTATGAAGAAACGAGGTATCAACGATGAATACTTCGATAATCTGAATTATGAAAACTATGGCGGAACTCCGATTTTAGGGGTGAACGCTCCGGTAATTATCGGACATGGAATTTCTAATGCAAAAGCCTTTAAGAACATGATCCTGTCTGCCCGCGATGTGGTCGATGCTAAATTATGCGATATCATACGCGAATCTTTCCATGATTTTGTTCCTCCGGTTCAATAAAAAATGAATAAAATAACTGCTGCGATTACCTGTGTGAACGGTTATGTTCCACCGGATGTCCTCACCAACAAGGATCTTGAGGGAATGGTAAGTACCAACGACGAGTGGATCGTTTCCCGAACCGGTATAAAAGAACGCCGGATTCAAAAAGAACCCGGAATGGCTACATCGGATATGGCTGTGGAAGCTGTGAACGGATTACTTAAAAAACGCGGAATTGCAGCAAGCGACCTTGAAATGATCATTTTCGCTACCGTTACAAGTGATATGATTTTCCCTTCAACTGCTTGCATTCTGGCCGATAAAATTGGTGCAAAGAATGCATGGGGTTATGATCTGGCTGCTGCCTGTTCAGGATTTTTATTTGCCCTCGAAACGGGTGCTACTTTTATAGAGTCAGGTAAATATAAAAATGTTTTGGTTGTTGGAGCTGATAAAATGTCGGCCATCATTGACTATACCGATCGCAATACCTGCATCATTTTTGGAGATGGCTGCGGAGCCGTGTTGCTGGAGCCAAATACAGAAGGCTTAGGCGTGATCGATTCGGAGTTGCATATTGATGGCGAAGGTCGTCATTATTTGCATCAAAAGGCCGGTGGTTCACTAAAGCCACCGACCCATGAAACCATTGATGCCAAAGAACATTTTGTGTATCAGGATGGAAAGACCGTGTTTAAGTTTGCCGTAAAAGGCATGGCCGACGTTTCAGCAAGTATCATGGAACGCAATAACCTGAAATCGGAAGACGTTACATGGCTGGTTCCGCATCAGGCAAACTTGCGCATAATCGATGCTACGGCAGATCGCATGGGTTTATCAAAAGAAAAAGTTATGATCAATATCGATCATTTTGGAAATACCACCAATGGAACTATTCCCCTGTTACTTTGGGAATGGGAAAATAAATTGAAAAAAGGCGACAATCTGGTATTGTCTGCATTTGGAGGTGGCTTCACCTGGGGCGCTATTTTTGTAAAATGGGCCTATAATTCGCAAAATCAGGGTTAAAAAGGCCAAAAAATCAATAAATCGCCTACCTTTTACGAAATTTCTATACTTTAGCATACTCAATAACAATTCTTATGGAATTAAAGGAAATCAAAGAACTTATAAAGCTGGTCTCAGAAGCAGGTGTTTCTGAAGTGGATGTTGAACGTGGAGACTTTAAGCTCTCCATTAAGAAAACGGAAGAAAAAACGGTAGTAGTACAAGCAGCTCCTCAGGTAATGTCAGCTCCGGTTGCTGTTCCGGCAGCTTTGCCTCCATCCGGTTTTCCTGTTGAACATATGTCGGCTCCGGTTGCAAAAACCGAAACAGCTACAGGTGCAAACCTTATAACGATCAAATCGCCGATGATTGGTACCTTTTACAAATCGGTCTCTCCCGAAAAACCGGCATTTGTACAGATAGGCGATGAAATAAAACCAGGCATGGTACTTTGTATTGTTGAAGCGATGAAGCTGTTCAACGAAATTGAATCGGAAGTTTCGGGTAAAATTGTGAAGGTGTTAATTGAAAACGCATCACCGGTTGAATACGATCAACCACTGTTCCTGGTTGAACCGATGTAATGAAACACCCGGCTGCTGTTTTACATGGCCGCAAAAATTGAATCCAAACTATGTTTAAGAAGATCTTAATTGCCAACAGGGGAGAAATAGCTTTACGCGTGATCCGTACAGCCCGTGAAATGGGCATTAAAACGGTAGCCGTTTATTCCACTGCAGATAAGGAAAGTTTACATGTGCGATTTGCCGATGAGGCAGTATGCATCGGACCTCCACCCTCGCCTCAGTCATACCTGAATATGGCCAATATTATTGCTGCGGCCGAAATTACCAATGCGGATGCCATTCATCCCGGATACGGATTCCTGAGCGAGAATGCTAAATTTTCGCAGGTATGTCGCGATCATGGCATCAAATTTATTGGCGCCTCTCCGGAAATGATCAATGCCATGGGCGACAAAGCCAGCGCCAAAGACACCATGAAGAAATCAGGAGTACCGGTTATTCCCGGCTCCGATGGTTTGCTGGATAATCCGGATCAGGGTCGTCAACTGGCTAAAGAAATCGGTTACCCGGTGATCATCAAGGCCACAGCAGGTGGTGGTGGACGCGGAATGCGTATCATTACGGCTGATGAAGAATTTGAAAAAAACTGGGATTCTGCTCGTCAGGAGGCAAAAGCTTCTTTTGGCAACGACGGTATCTACATGGAGAAATATATTGAAGAGCCACGCCATATCGAGATTCAATTGGCCGGTGATCAATACGGCAATGTGTGTCATTTAAGTGAACGCGATTGTTCCATCCAACGTCGTCACCAGAAACTGGTAGAAGAATCTCCCTCACCTTTTGTAACCCCTGAACTGCGCGATAAAATGGGAGCTGCAGCCATTGCCGGAGCCAAATCCATAAACTACGAAGGATTGGGAACCATTGAATTTTTAGTGGACAAACACCGGAATTTTTATTTCATGGAAATGAATACCCGCATTCAGGTGGAGCATCCGGTTACTGAAGAAGTGATTAATTATGATCTGGTAAAGGAACAAATTCTGATCGCAGCCGGTGTTCCTATTAGTGGAAGAAACTATTACCCTACCAAACATGCCATCGAGTGCCGGATCAATGCTGAAGATCCTTTCAATAATTTCAGACCAACCCCGGGTAAAATAGAAAACCTGCACAAACCGGGTGGACATGGCGTACGCGTAGATACGCATATTTATGCGGGTTACACCATTCCATCGAATTATGACTCGATGATCGCAAAAATGATTGTTTGTGCTCAAACCCGCGAAGAAGCCATTATTAAAATGGAACGGGCATTGGGCGAATTTATCATTGAAGGACCTGGTTTAAAGACTACTATTCCGCTTCAGATAAAGCTGATGCAGAATGAAGATTTTAAAAAGGGAAATTTCACCACTGCCTTTATGAATACGTTTGATATAAACGCATAAGTTTCCTCCCCTTTTATTAATTACTGATACAAATTCCGGTGCGTAAATGTTAATTATACATTTAGTATCCATTCAGCACGTATTTTTGTGGCTTGTCTACTTCCAAGAAATACCTGATTAATATTGTTGGTCCCACAGCCGTTGGAAAAACCGCATTGGCTATAAAACTGGCGAAACACTTTCATACCGAAATCCTTTCATCAGACTCCCGGCAGTTTTATCGTGAACTTTCCATCGGAACAGCCAAACCCTCTCCGGATGAATTGCAGGAAGTTCCCCATCATTTCATCAATTCTCTTTCGGTAACGGATCTGTATAGTGCCAGCGACTTTGAACGCGATGCATTGGCATTGTTGCAAACCCTTTATAGTAAATACGATGTGGTGGTAATGGTTGGCGGCTCCGGATTATACATCAAAGCATTGCTGGAAGGGCTTGATCCGGCAGCCGGACGCGATGAATCGTTACGCAAGGAACTGAAAGAATTGCATGAGCAACAAGGTATAGAAGTGTTGCAGGAAAGATTGAAAGCAGCAGACCCAACAGCCTATGAAACTGTAGCACTTCAGAATCCACAACGTGTTATGCGGGCTATAGAAATGGCCGAACTATCCCTGATTGTTGTTAAAAAGGAAACGACTAAGCGTCCATTCATTCCTTTATCCATAGGACTGGATCTGCCCCGCGAACAACTCTACGAACGCATCAATCAACGTGTAGATCAAATGATGCTACAAGGTTTAACGGATGAAGTAAAGAGCATGAGCGCATACCGGCAGACCTATGCTTTGCAAACAGTTGGCTATAAAGAACTGTTTTCCTTTCTGGATGGATCGATTCCTTTGCAACAAGCTGTATCACTGATCAAACAACATACACGCAACTATGCTAAACGGCAGCTCACCTGGTTTCGACGCGATAAAAGCATTTGCTGGTTTTCTCCTGAGCAGGAAAACGAAATAATCCAGCAAATCAACAACCGGATTGATGGTGAAGTCAATTAATATTATCTTTGCACCTTTATAAATATCCATGCTAGAATTATTTACGCTGCCGGAAACCTGGCTCTCTCTGATCACGCTGACCGTAATGGAAATTGTATTGGGGATCGACAACGTTATATTCATTTCACTGGTAACCTCACGACTCGGTAAATCCGACCAGGAAAAAGCCCGAAAGATCGGGCTCTTTTTAGCCTTGTTTATACGGGTTATTTTACTGGCATTTATCAGTTATATCGTCAACGAAATGACGGATCCGATTGTAACGATCATAGATCATCCGATTAGTTGGCGTGATATTATATTGTTGTTGGGAGGTTTGTTTCTGATTTATAAAAGCACACTTGAAATCTATGAAGTATTGGAAGCTGAGGGTGACCATAAAAATAAGAATGTGAATGCTGTATTCTGGAATATCGTTTTTCAGGTCATTCTCATTGATATCGTATTTTCATTTGATTCTATTATTACAGCAGTTGGATTGGCGCAACATCTGCCGGTAATGGTACTGGCTGTTGTTATTTCCATGTTTATCATGCTGTTTTTTTCCAAGTATATCAGCGATTTCATCAACAAACATCCCAGCATAAAATTACTGGCACTTGCTTTTCTGGTTGTAATTGGTGTACTCCTGATCATTTCCGGATGGGATGAAAAGTTCTCCGAAGATGTAAACCTGAAGAGCTACCTGTATTTTGCTATGGCTTTCTCTGTGGGAATCGAATTGCTCAATATGCGTATGCGTAAAGGAGGCAAGGACAAAAAACCGGTGAAACTAAAAGATATTTACAAATAAGCATACCAACCATATCATGGAACATGAACGACTGGTTGCGGTGGAGGATTGGGGCCTGATTGATTACAAATCTGCCTGGGACCGCCAGGAAGAACTTTTTAAACTGAAAGCCGACCTAAAACTACAAAACCGGAATCTACCGGAAGTTCAGCAAATCCTTCTTTCCAATCATTTGATTCTTTGTCAGCATCCGCATGTTTACACCTTGGGCAAAAGTGGATCACCGGAGAATTTACTGGTTAATGCTGAACAATTAAAAGATTTACAGGCTACTTATTATCCCATTAACCGCGGTGGAGATATTACGTATCACGGGCCTGGACAGATCGTAGCCTATCCGATTTTTGATTTGGAACAATTCTTTACCGACATTCACCGCTATTTACGTACGCTGGAAGAAGCCATTATTTTAACACTCGCAGAGTATCAAATTAAGGGCGAAAGATACGATGGTTATACAGGTGTTTGGCTGGATGCACATGATGATGCAAAAGCCCGTAAAATATGTGCGATGGGTGTTCGCTGCAGCCGTTGGATTACCATGCACGGACTTGCCTTCAATGTGAATACCGACTTAACTTATTTTGATCATATTGTTCCATGCGGCATCGATGATAAACAGGTGACTTCGATGGAAAAGGAACTGGGACATGCCGTTTCAGTGAAAGAAGTACAGGATAAACTGTTGAGGCATTTGTTTCAATTGTTTCAGTTGCGTAACTCCTGATCAATGGTGAGTTTTTACTGTACCCTGTAATATTTGAAATTATTTTATTTATGAATCGCGCATTCGGAGATGCGCTGTATCAGGATGAGTCTCCTGCTTTGGAAACACCAAATAACCATTAACCATTAACTAAAAGGAATCGCGCTTTCGGAGATGCGCTACATCTACCATCAATCAATCAATCTTTAGCCAAACAAACAACCCTTATCCATTTACATCTTAACTTTAATCCATAAATCCTTAGACGCAATGAATTGCGTCTCTACCAATTAACCAATTAACCCATTAACTAAATTCCGGTCGTTACTCAAACGGGGCACTTTATTTTGTCCTCCCAGTTTACCTTGCGTACGCATGTAATTGATAAAACTGTTTTGAGGTAGAGCCCGGATAACCAAGGTGCGCAATATTTTACCGGCGATCAGATCACGGTAATAAATATTCTTTTGCTGCAAAACTTCATCTACTTCCTGAGCAAAAGTTTCCAGTGAAACCGGTGCTTTTTCAAATTCAACAAACCATTCGTGATACGGCAAACCACCTTCAGGGGGTGATACTTGCGGGGCAACGGTAAATTCTGTAATCCGAATGTTTTGATTTGCTGCAACAGTCAGAATGGCGTGCTCCACTTCTTCAACAATTACGTGTTCACCAAAGGCGGATATAAAATGCTTGATCCGACCGGTTACAACAATCCTGTATGGCTCTTTGGAAACAAACTTGATGGTATCGCCAATATTATAGCCAAACAATCCGGCATTGGTATTCATGATCAAAACATAATTGCGGTTGAGTTCAATATCCTGCAACATAATCCGTGTCGGATTCTCTTTATAAAAATCATCCACGGGAATAAACTCATAAAAAATGCCATTGTTAGTCATTAACAATAAACCTTTTTCCTTTTGCGAATCCTGAAATGCTATAAAGCCTTCGGAAGCCGGATACGTCTCCAGTGTATTAACTTTACCACCAATACTGGATTCAAGGCGGGCCCGATAAGGTTCAAAATTCACACCTCCATATACAAACAAGGTGAAATCGGGAAATATTTGCTTTATGGTCTTCTTCCCTTTCTCCTGTAATTTATCAAAATACATCTGCACCCAGGGCGGAATCCCACTTATGAGAGTCATGTTTTGATGCAACGTTTCTTCTACTATTCTATCTACTTTAAACTCCCAATCTTCTATGCAATTGGTATCGTACGATGGCATTTGATTCGTGCGTAAATAAGCGGGTATATGATGATTTACAATTCCACTCAACCGGCCAACCGGTATTCCGTTCTTATCCTCCAGTTCCGGACTACCAGAAAGAAAAATCAATTTCCCGTTCACAAAATTGGCATTCCCGGTTTCATGAATATAACAAAGCAATGCATTGCGGGCCGATCGGATATGATACGGAATGGAATCTTTTGTTATTGGAATATACTTAATACCGGATGTAGTGCCTGAAGTTTTGCTCCAATACAAAGGTCTTCCGGGCCACAATACATCTAAAGCCCCATCGAGTGCTGCATCGATATAGGTTCTCAATCCTTCATAATCACGAATGGGAATCTGACTTTTGAATGAAGCGTAATTATGGATTTTTGCAAACAAATGATCTTGACCAAATCGTGTTTCACCTGCCTTCTGAATCAGGTGCAACATAATTTTATGTTGATCCTGCACCGCGTTATGACTGTCGCGACGAACGCACGCTGCAATGAGTGACGCAAATGGTTTGGCCAGAAAAGATTTTAAACCCATAGCGCAAAGGTGTGCGTAAACGGTCATAATTGCGAATCCTGAATTACATTTTTATGTATTCTTTTTGGATAAATGTTCTTAATTGGAAGTTTGAGTACATTTGAATGATGGATAATGAATCCAATAAAAAAAACATCAGCCAACCGGTCTATGCATTTGCATTGGCGGTAATGTATATTTTGTACTATGGCTACCTTTTCAATACCGGTGATCTTGCCGAACATCTGCCTCAGGTATACCGGCTCCTGGATCCGGAATTGTACCCCGGAGATTTCTTTCTGACTCAATTTGATCAAACTTTTACAGTAAGGGAGTACTGGATTCGGTTGGTGTATTTCTGTTCACTGGTAATTGGTGTTGAATGGTTCTGTTTTATCGCTTATCTGATTTGTGTATGGTTAACGATCTTAGCCTGGATTCACATTACACACCGAATAACACACAATTTTATAGCTTCACTGATTGCCCCCTTGCTTATTTTCTTTGCGTTTAAGTCATTTACGGTGGGGGGAAATCAGTTCCTGGAAAACGTGTTTTCTTCCAGCATTGTGGCCGAAGCTCTGGCTTCGTGGGGTTTTCTGTTTTGGTTAAAAGGTAAGCCGAAAGCGGCATCCGCCTTGTGGGGTCTGGCTTGTCTGATGCAATTGCTGGTTGGCCTGCAATGGATGATGATTTTCGTAGTGGTTGAAATAATACTGAACCGCAAATCAGAATCTATAAAAACATTGTTGCAATCTGGATTGATCTTTTTACTCTGCGCTTCACCCATGTTGATTCCCATCGTTTACCGGCAATTTCTGGTGACTTATCCGGCCAATGAAATGCAGGAATTTTACCGCTTGTTGTATTTTCAACGGGCTCCCTGGCACTATATTCCACATCTCTTTCCGCGAAATGATTATGTACGCTTAACATTACTCCTGCTCATGGCCTGGGGATCTTACCGGTTAACCGGCAAAAAAGAATTGTACATTAAACCTATTCGGATTGCTGGTTCAATATTAACGGGGTGCATCATCTATTTTATACTGATTGAATGGACAGAAATGTTATGGGTAGGTAAACTCCAATGGTTCAAAACCACCTTTTGGCTGGCTGCACTGGCTTGCATTTTTATCAGTCATCGTCTTGCCGATATCTGGAACAGGGTTTTTAGTTTACATGGAAAAGGATTGACGATTCCATTCAATTTCATTTTTACCGGCATTGTTCTTACAGGAATATTTGTACTCATTTCTTCTGCTTCCGTTCCCCTGCAATCGCTGCAAGGGCGCTACCATATTGGAAACTATGCAAAAACGGATTTGCAAATGATGCATTTCTGGATAGCCACAAATACTCCAAAGACCACTTTGTTTCTGGCTCCGCCCGACGACGAATCCTTTGCCTGTGAAGCAAAACGTTCGATGCCTGTTAACTACAAAGCACTTATTCACGAACCTTTTTATTTTAACGTATGGAAATCTTCCCTGCAAAATTATTATGGAGTAAATATCGTTTTAACATCCGAAGAACCTTTAAACAAGGCCGTTTTACAGGCGTATCAACAGATTCACATAGCATCATTTCCATTACCAATTGATTTTCGTCTCGACAATTTAACTACCTGCACCTATTTGGATCAACTCGGAGAGGAGGTGCACCGGGAAGGAAACTGGGTGCTAACCCGATTGCCAAATTGAATTTGATGAACCATTCCTTATACCTAAATCATATTCTTTTTGCATACAGGAATACAGTTTGACTGATATTCGCGTTATTCGCATGAACAATTATCGCTTATGTTTCCAACCATCTCTGACCTGATCAATTACCTGTTTGGATTTTATATCCCACTGCCGATTCAAACATTCGGTTTTATAATGGCCCTCGCGTTTATTGCCGCATATAAAGCATCTTCCCTGGAATTGCAGCGCAAAGAAGCGCTTGGACAGTTGCATACCTTTAAACGCAAAGTAAAATTGCACCAACGGGTAACTCCGTCGGATTATCTCATCAATGTAGTGACCGGAGCCGTAATAGGTTACAAAGTTTTGCATATGATCTTGAATTACGATGATCTGGTGGCTTCACCCCAACAACTGATTCTTTCGACAGAGGGAAGTTTAGCTGGTTTATTGGTTGGTGGTGCCTGGGCGTATTATGTAAAGTATAAAGAAGATCAGGAAGCCAAAAAGCATCAGCCCAAAGAAACGGAAGTGACAGTGCATCCGTATGAACTGATGTGGAATGTGGTATTCATTGCGGCCATTGCCGGTTTACTGGGTGCTAAAATTTTTCATAACCTCGAAAATCTGGATGAATTCATGAAAGATCCGATCGGGTCGTTGCTCTCATTCAGCGGACTGACTTTTTATGGAGGATTAATAGTAGCAGCCATTGGGGTATTGTACTATACCGGAAAACATGGCATTCCAGCCCGACACATGATTGATGCAACTGCACCCGGATTGATGCTGGCATACGGAGTTGGCAGATTGGGTTGTCAACTGAGCGGAGATGGCGATTGGGGCATCGTAAACAATGCACCAAAACCGGAATGGTTGAATATTCTACCCGATTGGATGTGGAGTTTCCGGTATCCCAACAATGTAATTAATGAAGGAATTCCGATTCCCGGTTGCAATGGCCCTCATTGTTTTATCCTGCCCGAGGGCGTATTCCCCACTCCTTTTTATGAAGCGGTAGCTGCCATTGGTTTGTTTTTTGTATTATGGTCTTTGCGCAAAAAAATTACGATTCCAGGTATGTTGTTTTGCATTTACCTTGTGTTGAATGGATTGGAAAGATTCTTTATCGAGAAGATACGCATCAACACTACTTATACCCTTTTCGAAAAACATATTACGCAAGCAGAATTAATTTCATCAGTATTGATAGTGATCGGGATTTCAGGCATGGTTTATTTATACAATGCGCACAAAAAAGCATGACATGAATTTGCGTGTATTGCTTTTGTCTCTCCTACTTCCTATGGGATTAATGGCCCAACAAAAAACCGATACGTTGGTATATACCATTCCGTCTTTTATTAAAGAAGCACAAAAAGATCCGCAGTATCAGGCGAGGTATCAGAAACTGGTACGCGATGTTAAACGTGTATTGCCTTATGCAAAAATGGCCGGATTCAGAATGCATCTCATGGAGCAAAACCTGATGAATTTGCCTACCGAAAAAGCACGTAAAGAATATTTAAAAAGGACGGAAGACGGTATAAAAGAGCAGTTTATGGACGATCTGGTAAACCTCACCATGTCGCAGGGAAAGATACTAATCAAACTGATCCACCGCGAAACCGGCAAGGACACCTATTCCCTTTTAAAAACCTACCGTGGAAATTTTACAGCATTGTATTGGCAAGGATTGGCTAAAGTTTTTGATGCCGATCTAAAAAACGAATATAATCCGGTGGAAGATTGGCAAATTGAGCAGATTATCCGGGATTTAGGATTTGAATAATTTCCGGATCAGGCTTTTTCTTCCCAAACCTGTAAGAGATTCACACATACTTCAACAGCATTTTCCATATCCTGTACACTCACGTATTCCAGTTTGCTGTGAATGGCCATTTCACCGGTAAAAATATTAGGACAAGGCATACCCATAAACGAAAGCCTAGCGCCATCTGTTCCTCCGCGAATATTCATGCGTTCAGTTTTCAAACCGGTTCGTTGATAAGCTTCTTCGGCATAATCCATCACCCGTGCATCGGCATCCAATACTTCTTTCATGTTGCGGTATTGTTCTTTTACTGTCAGCGTAAAAGATGATCCGGGAAATGCCTGTACAGCCTGTTCAGCCAATTCGTGCAGGCGTTGCGCATGTTTGGCCAGATTTTCAGTCACAAAATCGCGTATGATAAATTGAACTTTGGCCGTTTCCAATTCTCCTTCGGTATGTACCGGATGAACGAAACCCTCATACTTATCAGTACTTTCCGGACTCATCGTATCTGCCGGCAAACTATTCAGAAAACGGGCCATCACTTTTTGGGCGTTTACCATTTTTCCTTTGGCGTATCCCGGATGCGCACTGATACCTGAAAACTGAACAGTACAGGAATCGGCCGAAAAGTTCTCCCCTTCCAGCATACCCCGTTCACCACCGTCGAGTGTATATCCAAAATCAGCACCCAGTTTTTGCATATCCACCTTCACCACTCCTCTTCCGATTTCTTCATCGGGTGTAAACAAAATGCGAACCTTACCGTGTTTAATCTGCGGATTTTGTTGCAGGTATTCAATGGTATTCATAATGATAGCAAGACCGGCTTTGTCATCAGCTCCCAATAAGGTTTTCCCTGAAGCTGTGATGATATCGTCGCCAATGCGTTTGGTGAGATACGGGTGATCTTTGGAAGAAAGAACCAAAGATGGATCATCTGCAAAAACAATATCCTTACCGTTCCATTGCTTGTGAAGCACCGGTTTTACGTTGGTACCGCTGCAATCAGGTGCAGTGTCTACATGCGAGCAAAAGCAAACGACAGGAACTGCTTTATCGCTTGTTGCCGGTAAAGTAGCATATACATATCCGAACTTATCCAATTCGGCATCGGTGATACCCAGCTGTTTCAATTCTTCGAGCAGCAAGCGGCTCAGGTCGAACTGTTTCAAGCTGCTGGGTTGCGTTTCTGAAGCCGGATCTGCTGTGGTATCAATTTGAACGTACCGCATCAAACGTTCAGCAACAGAAGAGTTAAAATTCGTTAAGGTCATGGATTGGAAATTTCGTGCAAAGTAGCCATGCAAGTTAAGTTTTACAAACCGTTTCCCTTTTCTTCTCCCTGATTCTACCTGATCGGATCAGTACGTGAGCCTTATTCTGGTTATACAATTGAGCCCGATTTGGTTATTTGACCGCGCTTTCGCATTTTCGCCCCCTCGTAACTACAACAACAATGGCTAATACAGGAGATTTATTCAAAGGCTGCTTCATACGTCACAATGGTGATTTGTGCCAGGTAATGGAATATCAACACCGCACACCGGGCAACCTGCGTGCATTTTATCAGGTGGTACTGAAAAACGTAAAAACCGGAAAACAAATGGAACACCGGTTCCGTGCTGGTGAAGATGTGGAAATGGTTAGGGTGGATTTCAAAGAAATGCAATTTCTCTACAAAGACGGAACGAACCTTGTTTTGATGGATCCTGAAACATACGATCAGGTGTATATCGGAGAACATATGTTTGGCACTGCAGCCCGTTTTTTGAAAGAAGAAATGATTGTGAAAATTTCCTTCGAAGGCGACGAACCGTTGGGTGCTGAACCTCCTACTTTTGTGGTGTTGGAAGTAACTTATACCGAACCGGGCGTGAAAGGCGATACGGCCACCAATACTTTAAAGCCTGCAACACTGGATAATGGTGCTGAGGTGAACGTACCCTTGTTTTGCAATGTGGGCGATAAGGTGAAGGTTGATACCCGAACCGGTGCTTATGTAGAACGGGTAAAATAAGTCTTCATCCTCCCTCCTTGGTCAAACCACCTGCGAAGCTTAAATTGCAGCGTGATCCTGATCCGAATTCTGCTTCTTCCTTTTACTTTATTGTATGCAGGCATTATTTTGCTGCGCGATGTGTTTTATCGTTGGGGTATTTTCAGCCGTACTGTGTTTGATATTCCGGTTGTTTGCATTGGCAATCTGGCTGTAGGCGGAACCGGAAAAACCCCTCATATTGAGTGGCTGATTCAACACCTGAAAAAAAGCTGTCGCATTGCAGTATTGAGCCGGGGTTATAAACGTAAAACGGCAGGATATCAGCTGGCTACTTTTCAAAGTACACCTGAGCAATTGGGCGATGAGCCGTTTCAGATCTTCCGGAAATTCCCCGAGATTACAGTAGCCGTGGATGCAAACCGCGTTATGGGAATTCCGAATATTTTGGGAGATCAGCCTGATACAGAACTTATCCTGATGGACGATGGTTTTCAGCATTTACCTCTGAAAGCATCCTGTTATATTTTGTTAACGGATTACAATAATCTGTTTACCCGTGATTATCTGATGCCTTCCGGATTGCTGCGCGAATTCAGAAGTGCATACCAACGTGCCGATTTTATTATTGTCAGTAAATGTCCGGAGCATATCGATGCTGAAGAAAAACGGCGCATCATACAAGAAATTCAACCCTTTTCGCACCAACAGGTATTTTTTTCTTCGCTGGTGTATGGTCAACCTGTGCATGTGAGTGGTCCGCAAATACACCTGGATTCGCAAACAAGCGTATTGGCATTCAGCGGTATTGCCAACGCAAACTTGTTTGAGCAGGAATTGAAACGCATATTTGAAACGGTCAAATGCATCCGTTATTCCGACCATCACACCTATACCCATGCAGAGTTAAAGGATTTAAACGAACGGTTTGAATTATTACCTGGTATTTCCAAAAGTATGATCTGCACTGAAAAGGATGCCGTTAAGCTTCAATCGTTGATTTTGGCCGGCTCATTGAAAGATATTCCACTTTATTTTTTACCCGTTCAGGTTAAGTTCCATGATCATGGAGAAGGTATTCTTATTGACTATATTCAAGATCTGGTAAATAATTACCGCAATTCCGGATCCGATACAACCCTTGCCACCTAACGGTTATCTTTACATCTATGAACCTACGCTTCCTTTTGATCATTCTTTTAAACGGTCACTTCTTATCGGCTCAAAATCCACAAATGAATATGGTGCTGATGAGCCACTGGAATGACACTTTACTGCCGGCAATTGATGGAGATCAGCGCTGGAATGATGTGATGGGCTGGAACGATACGGTTAAAAACCGCGAATACCTGATTGCGGGAAGCAATGATTCCATTTACTTTTTTGACATTACCAATCCTTTTATCATGGTTAAGTGCGCTGTATTTGAAGGTCATGCGCGCAATGCCATTAACCGGGATTACGAGACGTACAGCCATTATCTATACACTATAAGCGACCGCAGCTCACCTACCGGTGCCTTGCAGATTTTTGACATGCAGTATCTTCCCGACTCAGTTATAAAAGTATACGACAAGGATACATTCAGCATCAATACACATACCTTGTTTATTGAAGCAGCCAGTAAACGATTGTATTTATGTACCAATACCTATAAACCTGCCGGATTCCGGTCGATGGCAGTATTCGATCTGAGCAATCCGGAACTTCCGGCATACATCGGTGAACTGGATAAAACCCTCGGTTGTTCTTATACGCATGAAGTTTATATCCGGCGCGATACGGCTTATTGTTCGTGTGGCAATGCAGGATTGTTTATTGTAGATATGCGGGATCTGAACAATCAAAAATTGTTGGGATCCATTACTCCGCCATATGTGCAAAGTGGTTTCAATCACAGCGGCTGGCTGGATAGTACCGGGCGATACCTGATGTTTACGGATGAAAACCAGGGATTGGGCATAAAAATTTACGATATCAGCGATAAAAATGATCCGCAATTTCTTACCGTTTTCAATTCACATCCGGGTGCACTTCCGCACAATGCATATTGGAAAGGAGGCTTCGCGTATGTTTCCTCTTATGAAGACGGCGTTTATATTTATGACTTGCGCAACATTGCCTCTATCTTACCTAATCAAAAACCATCCGTTGCAGCTTATTACGATACGTATACTTTGAATAAAGAAGGGGAATACCACGGTTTTCACGGTTGCTGGGGTGTTTGGCCGTATTTAAAATCAGGATTGATCCTGGCCAGCGATATCAGTGAAGGATTGTTTGTATTCAGGCCATCAGATAATTTACCGGTAACAGAAATTGAATCCAATGCATTGCAATTTGAGGCCTGGCCTAATCCATGCCAGGATGTGCTGAACATTCAATTAAGTCAGTATCATTTTTCAGATGTAAAAGTTGAATTAGTTGATTTGTTAGGGAAAATAATTGCAACATACTATTCCGATGCCGAAGGTAAATTAACACTACCAGTGACATCCTTTCATTCCGGAATGTACATAATTCGTGCAAGCAACATTTCCGGAGCCTACATCAAAAAGATCGTAGTGGAATAACCCTCCGTTAAACTATTAAGGACAGACGTCATCCAAGTGGTACTAAACTAAATTCAGTATGAAAATGAAGAAATGGTTATTGTACGGTTTGACTGCTTTATTGATCTCAACCGCTTACACTGCGAGTGCGCAAAAAAGAAACAAAAAAACACCCGACATTAATCAGCGGGTTGAACATATGAGTAAAAAACTCAATCTGAATGCCGACCAGCAAATAAAACTCAAAGCCATTCTGACGAAATCGCGTGAAGATGCAATCGTGATTCGAAAAGAAAATACAACACAGGAAACACGCCGGCCAAAAATGCTGGAGTTAGTAAAATCAACTGATCAGCAAATCAGCAGTATGCTGGATGCAAAGCAACTGGAGTTATACAAGCAACATAAAGCCGAACGCAAAAAAGAGTTAAAGGGAAAGCGAAATAAGAAACAAAGTGAACTTCACGAACTGGAAGATGAAGGGATTCTGTAAATTATTTTGATGCCTTTTCCTTTAAGGCCATCCATTCATCGCGTAATCGGGCTGCTTCCATAAAATCCATTTCGCGTGAAGCCCGCTGCATTTTCTTTTCGGTTTCCTGAATCAGTTTCTGCAATTGCGTTTCGTTGAGATTGGTATACACAGGATCAGCTGCAATATTGAATTCTTCCGGTTCCTCATAATAATGCAATTCGCTGTGATGTCCGTCAGCCACCGAGGTTTGCTTCATGATATCATCTTTGGATTTCACAATGGTTTTTGGCGTTATGCCATGTTCGCGGTTATAAATGATCTGTTTTTCGCGTTTGTGTTCATTATCGGTTATGGTTCGTTGCATGCTATCGGTGATGCGATCGGCATACATGATCACCCGGCCTCTTTCGTTTCTTGCAGCACGGCCAATGGTTTGGGTCAATGAGGTCTGGCTTCGCAAGAATCCTTCCTTATCGGCATCCATGATGGCAACCAGGGAAACTTCCGGCAAATCGAGTCCTTCGCGCAAGAGGTTAACGCCAACCAATACATCGAACTTTCCTAAACGTAAATCGCGCAGAATTTCTACCCGTTCCAATGTTTTGACTTCACTGTGGATGTAACGCGACCGAATATTTAATTTGGCCAGATAACGGGTCAATTCTTCAGCCATTCGTTTCGTAAGGGTAGTTACCAAAATCCGGTCTCCTGATTTTGCTACCTTATCAATTTCGTCCAGCAAATCATCCACCTGGTTTATGCAAGGTCTGACTTCAATAACCGGATCCAGCAATCCTGTTGGCCGGATTACCTGTTCCACGATCACTCCTTCGGCTTCGCGGATCTCATAATCTGCCGGTGTCGCACTCACGTATATCGTTTGCCCAACAAGGGATTCGAACTCATTGAACTGCAGCGGACGATTATCCAGTGCTGAAGGCAACCGAAATCCAAATTCTACCAGATTTTCTTTCCGGCTCCGGTCACCTCCATACATTGCACGCAGCTGTGGCATGGTAACATGGCTCTCGTCGATAACCACCAAAAAATCCTTTGGAAAATAATCAATCAGGCAAAACGGACGGTCACCCGATTTGCGGTTATCCATATAGCGCGAATAATTCTCAATACCGCTGCAATACCCAAGTTCCCGCATCATTTCCATATCGAAATTGGTTCGTTCTTCGAGGCGTTTTGCTTCCAGTACTTTACCGGTTGATTTGAAATATTCAATCTGCTCTACCAAATCGTCCTGGATTTCGTGAATGGCCCGCTGCAATTGATCCTTAGGTGTTACATAAATATTAGCCGGAAATATGGCGATATCGGATAACTCTTCTTCTTTTCTCCCCGATACCGGGTTGATTACTTCCAGTCCTTCAATTTCGTTTCCAAAAAAAGTAATCCGAAATGCAAAGTCGGCATAGGCCGGATACACATCCAATACATCGCCTTTTACCCTGAAAGTTCCTCGGTTAAAATCAGCAGTGGTTCTACTGTACAAGGCATCTACCAGCGCATACAAAACGGTGTTGCGGGCAATAACCTGACCTTTGTGCAACCGGATGATGCTGTTTTCGTAATCTTTTGGATTACCGGCACCGTATATACAACTGACCGAAGCAACCACAATCACATCCCTCCTGCCGGAAAGTAAGGAGGACGTTGTTTTCAAACGCATTTTCTCAATTTCTTCGTTGATGTTGAGATCTTTTTCGATATAGGTATTCGTTGACGGAATAAAAGCTTCCGGCTGATAATAATCGTAATAGGATACGAAATATTCAACTGCGTTCTCCGGGAAAAATTGTTTGAATTCACCATACAACTGAGCCACCAGTGTTTTGTTGTGGCTGATCACCAATGTTGGTCGTTGTACATTTTGAATCAGGTTGGCAATGGTATATGTTTTACCTGAGCCGGTAACTCCGAGGAGTACCTGTGCACGATCGCCGCGCAATGTGCCCTCAGTAAGAGCTGCAATGGCCGTAGGTTGATCTCCTGTTGGCTGATATTCGGAAGTTAGTTTAAAATCCACCAGACGAAGATATAAAATTCGAAGGGTGACGGGAATATATGAGGAAGAAAAGTTATAGCATTCCTTTACAAATGAGCGCAGCATAAATTGCCTTCAATTTCCTTTCTTTGTTATTCAATGCTACACGTATGACTTTTAAAATATATACCAAAACGGGAGATAAGGGTGAAACATCTTTGATCGGTGGAAAGCGCGTCCCCAAATACGATTTGCGCATCGAATGTTACGGTACGGTAGATGAACTCAATTCGTATATCGGACTCATTACCGATTCGTTGGGAATGGAACATACACATCCGGTTTTGTACGAAATTCAGGATCGCCTGTTTACTATTGGTTCGGTATTGGCCAGTGATCCATCGCATACAAAAATGAAAATTCCGGATCTGCACGAGAGTGATATTACATTACTGGAATCGGAAATGGACCGCATGGATGCGGAACTTCCAGAGTTGAAAAACTTTATACTCCCCGGTGGACATCCGGTTTCATCGCAATGCCATATTGCCCGTTGTGTTTGCCGGAGGGCTGAACGTTTAACGGTTCATCTGGCTTCAGAATCGGAAGTACCTGAAATGGTGATTCGCTACCTCAACCGCCTGAGCGATTACCTGTTTATGTTGGCACGTATGGTATTGAAACAAAACAATGCTTCAGAAGTGGTTTGGAAACCCCGCATATAATTTGTCTTCCCTAAAACAAATCGGGTGCTCATTCGTTTGGAATAGAACCTTTTAACCTTCATAAAATCCTGCATGTTTCGTTTTCTGTTGCTGTGCATTCTTCTTTCCATTCAATTCAGCGATTTAAAAGCGCAGGATAGCAGTTTTCGTTTAAGCGGAATTGTGAAAGACGAGTCCGCTCTTTTTGAATTGCCCGGTGCGAGCGTGATGATAAAAGAAACGAAAGCCGGAATGATTGCGGATGCAAACGGAGCATTTCATTTTGATTTACCTCCTGGAGTTTACAATCTCATCATCAGTTACCTGGGCTATGAGAATTACGAAACCAAAATCAAACTCTTTGCTTCGAAAAAAATTACAATCAAAATGCAATCAAAATCGATTGTAAGCAAGGAGGCATTGATTACCGGACAACGGAGCGATAAAAACATCACGAGCACCGAAATGAGCCGGGTTGAGCTGAGTGGAGAAAAAATAAAAAGTTTACCGGTAATTCTGGGTGAACCGGATGTACTCAAATCCATCACCTTGTTACCGGGTATAAAAAGTGGTGGCGAAGGTAGTACAGGTTTTTATGTACGGGGAGGCGGACCTGATCAAAACCTGGTATTGATGGACGATGCGGTGATTTATAATCCTGCTCATTTACTGGGTTTTCTTTCTGTCTTTAATACCGATGCTGTTCGCAATGCCGAAGTCATAAAAGGCGGAATGCCGGCCAATTACGGAGGACGTTTGTCCTCGGTTTTGAATGTGGGATTGAAAGAAGGCGATGATCAAAAATTCAGGGTTAACGGAGGGGTGGGATTGATTTCATCACGTCTGATGCTTGAAGGCCCGGTAAAAAAAGATAAAAGCGGTATCATGGTAGCTGCCCGGCGGACGTATATTGATCAATTGGTAAAGCCATTCTTAACCGAAGAGCAAAGAGCCAATGGTTATTATTTTTATGACCTCAACCTGAAGTTTCATTATTACATCACAACGAAAGATAAAATTTTCTTTTCAGCGTATTTCGGTCGCGATATTTTCAATTTTAAAAGTCCGACCAATGCCGAAGTAACCTTCAAAACAGGTTGGGGAAATGCTGCCTCAACCCTCCGATGGTTCCATTCATTCAATCCGAAATTTTACACCAATACTGCATTGATCTATAACCGTTACGACTTGAACAACGAATTCAGTTTCGGAACCAACGGATTTAAATTATCCTCCGGTCTGGAAGACTGGACCCTCAAACAGGATTATACTTTGCTTGCCGGAAAACACGCAGTTAAAACCGGCTGGCAATATATTTATCACACCTTTAAACCCGGCATTGCATCCGGACAAGTGGGTACCATATCCATCAACGAAGAAATAAACCGGCAATATGCACACGAAGCGGCGTTATATGCTTTAGATGAATGGAAAATAGGATCCCGGTGGATCATCAACGGTGGATTACGAGCTGTTTTATTCATGCAGGTTGGGCCGTACACCGAGCGTATTTTCGACGATCAGGAAATTGAAGTTGGGATCGGAAAAGCATATGCCGATGGTGAACCCATTGTTACGTATCCCGGTCTGGAACCAAGATTTGCTGCAACATACCTGATCAATTCCAGTACATCATTGAAAGCTTCGTTCACGCAAACGTATCAGTTTTTGCATCTGGCAACCACCAGCGGAGCACAATTTCCAGCCGATTTATGGGTACCCAGTTCGCAGAAGGTAAAGCCACAGCGGGCTTATCAATATGTTTTGGGGGCGTATAAAAACTTTCAGAACAACGAATACGAAACTTCAATAGAAGCTTATTATAAACCTATGTTGAACCAGATTGAGTTCAAACCCGGTGCACAATTGTTTTTTAATCAAAACCTCGAAAACGAAATGATTTTCGGACAAGGTTTGTCCTATGGAGTTGAACTTTTCGTCAAAAAGAAATTCGGAAAATTCAATGGCTGGGTGGGTTATACATGGAGCCGCACTACACGTCAGTTCGACGAATTGAATTACAGTAAACCTTTTTTCTTCCGGTATGATCGTACGCACGATATGAGTCTTGTGCTCTCGTATCAATTCAATGCCAAATGGAGCGGTGCGATGGTATTTGTTTACGGAACAGGCAATGCCGCAACCTTGCCAACCGGCCGTTATACGTATGAGCCTGGTTACGACATTAATGAGAACAAACCTAAAATTACTTTCATTGATGTGTATGATCAGATCAATGCGTATCGACTGCCGGCCTATCACCGGCTCGATGTCTCTGCTACCTATCAACAAAAGAAAACGGAGAAATTTGAATCTTCCTGGAACTTTTCTATTTACAATGTTTACAACCGCGCTAACCCCTACTTCATTTATTTTGTACCTGATCTGGAAGCGTTAAAAGTTAAGGCCTATATGGTGTATTTGTTTCCTATTGTTCCTTCCATTGCCTGGAATTTTAAATTCTAAACATGAAAAGATTTACTCCATATATAGTTTTAATGATGGCTTCGTGGTTATTGATTTCCTGTGAGAAAGAAGTAACGGTAGATTTACCGGAAGGAAAGAAATTCTTTGTGGTGGAAGCCAGCATCAACCAAATGTTTCCTAACCTCAATTATGTTTTCATTACCAAATCGATGGATTATTTTAATCCGGATTTGAGTTTATTTGGCGTTAAAGATGCCCTCGTATATATCACGCCTGGAACTATCGCAGGTACCGATACAGCATACGATATTGCCAATCGCATTCAATTGTACGATATTCAAACAGTTCCGGGTGTAGACCAGTTTCTCAACGGCTTTAACGGAATATACTTCAATGTAAATTTAAGTCCTCAGGTGGGTGTTCCCTACCTGCTCGAAATTGAGGTTGAAGGTCAAAAAATAACCGGAACAACCGTAATTCCACCTGTAGTAGAAATCGATACCCTTATATACAAAATCAATTACGATCTGGCCGAAGGAGATACGGATATTTTTGTGACGTTCGAATTTACCGATGGACCGGAGCAAAATAATTACCGTTTGTTTCGCTACAAAAGCTATAACCCGTTGCTGATAGGCTGGGGAACAGCTGATTTTACGAGGCTTTTCGACGACGCTTTATTGAATAACGGAACACGACCCTATTCATTTTTCTCACCGTATGATTACAGCGATACCTTAAATCTGTACCTGACTTCAATTGGCCGAAAAGAATATTTATTCTGGCAATCATACGGAACTGCACGCAACAACGGTGGTCCATTTGCTACACCGACAGAGGTAACTTCTACCTTGCAGGGTGCCATTGGCTCTTTTACAGGATATGGTGTAAGTTTCAGGCGGGTCATTTTGCAATAATAGATTCCCAAACAAATGCATGATTCAGCGAATGGATTGATGCATGTATATTTGCCTCTTATGTTGCAACTCCATTTTAAACGCTACGGTGAAACAGGGACTCCCCTGCTGATTTTACACGGATTTCTGGGCTCACTCGACAACTGGCATACATTGGCAACTGCATTGGGTGAAGCAGGTTTTGTAGTATTTGCAATCGATCAGCGCAATCATGGAAAATCGCCTCATACCCGTGAACACAGTTTGCAACTGATGGCCGATGATGTAAAAGATTTTTGCCAACAACAGCAATTAAACTCCGTCATCTTGTTGGGTCATTCCATGGGTGGAAAAGTGGCGATGCGATTTGCGTTGGATCATCCTGAAAAAGTGGCACGGCTGATTGTAGCCGATATAGCACCGCGGGCATATAAACCGGGCGCTCACGATGAAGTATTTAAAGCTATTTTTAATGTTCAACTTGATAAAATTGCTACGCGCAAAGAAGCTGAAGAGCAAATGAAAGCCTGGCTGGGTGATTTCGGAACACGGCAATTTATACTGAAAAGTCTGGAGCGGACTGAATCCGGATTTAAATGGAAATTTAATATTGAAACCTTATACCGCGAATACAATCAGGCAATTCTTGCTGTAGAAAACGATACCCCGGTTAATGTGCCTGCGTTGTTTATCCGGGGTGCTTTATCGTTGTATGTGCGGGAAGAGGACAAATCCGGAATCATACAATTGTTTCCGCAAGCGCAATTCGAGACCATTGAAAACGCAGGACATTGGCTGCATGCCGATCAACCGGCATTGTTTTTAGCCAAAATTTTAGGCTTTGTAAAACAGCAATAAACTATTCAACTGATTATCGCTAAAATTAATATTGGATAGCAATGCTAAATACATAACGCTATAAAACAAAGTGCTTAATCCAACGGTTAAATATTTGTATATTAGCACAGTGAAGCAATCAAAGCAAACAGGACTTGATTTTATCGTTGATAAGTTGACAAATTCAATTGAAAATACCTCAACAGGTGAGGTGTTCGACACGGAGATTGTACGATTGACAAGTAAGGATATTAAGCAGATAATTAAGTCACATTGGCAATTTGACTGGACCAAAGAACTGCATGATAAGACGAAAGAAATCTATAAGTTGACAACAGTCAACAATCCATACATCATACAAGGACTTATAAGTCTTGAAGATATGGGTGATCATATATTCATGCATCTTATAGAAAGCGCCAAATTCAATCGGAATAAGAATAAAATTTATTATGGTGTTCCGGGCAATTTAGTTGCATTTGCATGTAAAGTTGCAGTGGACAAAGGATATCAAGGATTCCTGGCTTTTGACGCTAAATCCGCATTAATAAGGCATTATCAGCAATCACTTGGGGCAACTCACTTTCGTGGACTTCGAATGTTTATAGAACCAAAATCAGCGATAAAACTAATTTCTCAATATTTTAAATCATAATAAAATGGGATTAATAAAAGAACCGAAGAACGTTGATTTTTCAATTAAATCAGAACCATGGACTCAGAAAGAGCTTGCTGACTTCAGGAAATTGATGAAAGAAATTAAGAGCAAATTGGTTAAAGTAAGAAGGTCAAAAAGGAAAAAGCAGGTTACCTAATTTATCTCTTCTTTATGAACTTAACCTTTAAAATATCTCAGACATTGGTTTTGGCAGTAAGGACGTAGTTCATTTTTCCAGATCTGCTAAAGTTCGTCCTTTCTAATGGATTTAAAATTCAGTCTTTCTCCGGTCAAGGTTCATTATCCTTTCAGACAAAATACAACCAGCAATCAACTTTATACATACCTTCGATGGCTATGAAAACCGGAACCCAACCCATCCCCTCTGCGCTCGCGATTTTTCGTCAATACAAAGGCCTTGCCGATAAAGCGATGGCTCAGCTTAAACCAGAGGAATTATTTATTTGCCTTGAACCTGAATCCAACAGCATTGCTGTTATTATGAAACATCTTTCTGGGAATATGCGCAGCCGCTGGACCGATATTTTTACCAGTGATGGTGAAAAACCCTCGCGGCAACGTGATCAGGAATTCGAAATCTTCCCCACAGACACTACTGAAAAATTAATGGAAGAATGGGAAAAAGGATGGAATACCTTGTTTCAAACTTTGGAAAGCCTGACGGAAAATGATATCGGCAAAATCGTAACCATTCGCTCCGAAGCTCACAGTGTGCTGGAAGCCATGAACCGCCAAATTGCCCACTATAGTTATCATGTGGGTCAAATCGTATTTATAGCAAAAGCGATACGCTCCCACGAGTGGAAAACCTTGTCGATAGCACGCGGTCATTCAGATGCATACAATCAAACCCTGATGAAAAAATGAAACAACTCCTCCTCCTCCATGGCGCGCTGGCCAGCAAAAATCAATTCGATCCATTCATTCCCTTACTGAAAGATCAATTTGAAGCAGATGCCATAAATTTTTCCGGGCACGGTGGATTTTCGATTCCGTCTCACGGGTATACGTTCAAACAATTTGCAACCGACATATTGAAATATGCCGACGATAAAAAAATTGAAAAGATCAACCTGTTTGGTTTCAGCATGGGCGGATATGCTGCTCTATATTTTGCCCGTCAATACCCCGATCGCGTGAATAAAATATTTACGCTGAATGTGAAATTCAATTGGGATCCAACCTCCACAGCTAAAGAAACAGCGTTGCTGGATGCAGATAAAATGATCACCAAGGTTCCGGGCTACGCCAATCAGCTGATGATGCAGCATGGCATGAATATGTGGAAACAGGTATTGCAACAAACATCGGATATGATGACTACGCTGAGTAAGGAACTGGTCTTAACCGATGAAGATTTTAAAGCGATAAATATGCCGGTTTTATTAGCTATTGGCGATCGCGATAATACATCGAGCATTGAAGAAACACTGCATGTATACCGCAACCTGAAACAGGCACAAATGTGGGTATTGCCCGGCACACCACACCCGCTGGATAGAATCAATACAGGTGATTTGGTTAAGGCTATACACTCATTTTTTTAAACCTCCCGCTTCGAACTGAAAAGGTAAAAACGTTTTTGTACCTTCAGCAATCCACACTTCACCACGTTCACCCTGCAAAATAATCCGGATGGGCATGGCCTGTAGTGTTTCGTATTCCGCTATACTTTGCAAACATGCCCCACAACTCAGCACCGGTTCATTTAATATGGTGTTATCAGAACGGGCTGTAATGGCCATTGCTTCAATTTGCTCCAACGGATAATTTGCTCCTGCCGAAAAAATAGCTACCCGTTCTGCACACAAACCCGAAGGGAAGGCAATATTTTCCTGATTGCTGCCTTTAACAATCACACCGTTTTTCAACCGCAATGCACATCCTACATGAAATCTGGAATATGGCGCATAAGAACCTTCGATGGCCAGGCGGGCTTGCTCGAGCAGCACGCGATCTTCGCTCTCCAATTCTTCAGCATTTTCAAATCGTTGAATGATACTCGTGATACGTGTTTCTTTCATGCTCTTCAAGTTTAAGAAAATAATAGGTCTAAAGAAAAGAAATCCTGATCCACCCCTTTGAATGTCTCAAAGAACCTCATAGCTTGCACCTGTATTTTGTTTAGTTGTTTAAGACATGAAACATATTCTCATTATAGGTGCAGGACTTTCATCATCGTACCTGATTCGCTATTTGCTCGAACACAGTGAAAAGTATTCCTGGAAAATTACCGTAGCCGATACTGATCCTGATCTTGCAAACCGCAAGGTCAATGATCATTCCAATGGTTTAGCCATATCATTGAATGTACAACATGCCGGTGAGCTGAACGCAGCCGTTTCACAGGCAGATCTGGTCATTTCTATGTTACCTGCAATCATGCATATTCAGGTTGCCCATGTATGCCTGCAGCACAGAAAACATCTGTTTACCGCATCGTATATTTCCGAAGAAATGAAATCGCTTCACATTGAAGCCTTAAAATCGAATGTATTGTTCTTAAATGAGTGCGGTTTAGATCCGGGCATTGACCATATGAGCGCCATGAAAATGATCCATGACATTCAGCAACAGGGAGGCGAAATTCAATCGTTCAAATCCTATTGCGGCGGCCTCATTGCACCTGCATACGATACAAACCCCTGGCATTATAAATTTACCTGGAATCCCCGAAACGTTGTACTGGCCGGAAAAAGCACAGCACGTTACAAAGAAAACGGCGGTTTGAAATTCATTCCTCATACCCGCATTTTTACACAAACCGAAAATGTAAAAGTACATTCCGGGGAATCTTTTGATGCATATGCGAACCGCGATTCGCTTGAATACATCCATCCCTACGGAATTGAATCAGTCCATACCGTGTTACGTGGTACTTTGCGCGGAAAGGGCTTTTGTGCTGCCTGGAATGCCCTGGTACAACTGGGTTTAAACGACGACTCTTTCTCCATTGAATTCCCTGAAGGAATGAACTTCCGTTCCTGGTTGGATGCTTTTGTTCAGGATATGCCTGACAAATCACTTGAAGAACGTGTTGCATGGCAATTGCAAACTGACCAGCAAGGTGAAATCATGCAAAAATTGACCTGGCTCGGTTTGTTTGATCCGAAACCTTTAGGAATCCACGAAGGTTCGCCAGCTGCCGTGCTTGAACATTTGCTGTTGGATAAATGGCCTTTGCAGACCGGAGATCTTGATCGCATCATCATGCATCACGAAATCGGATACTCGCTCAATGGGGTGACAAAAGTTTTGAAGAGTTCGCTGGAAGTTATCGGAGAAGATGAAATGTATACAGCAATGTCCAAAACGGTTGGTTTACCGCTTGGTATTGCAGCCAAACTTTTACTCACAGGTAAGATAAAGTCATCGGGTGTACACATTCCTGTTATACCTGAATTTTACCAGCCCATTCTGGAAGAGCTGGAGACCCTGGGAATAAGCTTTATTGAATCATAACCGATTCAATTCCTCTTCAGTGAATGTACTCCATAACAGATAATCTTTGGTTTTCTTAACATATTCCTTTGATACAGATCCTTTCTGATCATACAGCTGAATGAATGATTCCCTGCTAATGCATTCGTTGAAGGTAAAGCACAAGATGCAGCGATTGATTTCTTTTTTGGGATTGGGTTTAACATTAATCTTTGACTTTAACCATAACCCATTTGCTTTCGCAAAATCAACAAACGTTATCGCTTCACGCACCGGTAAAATAAGCCAGCACTCTCCGTCATGATTTAATCGCTGAACCATTTCACGGCACAAGATCTCTAAAGACAATTCCTGATCATGACGAGCCAGGCTACGTTGTTTGTTTGGGATAGAAATATTGTGTAACTTTTGGTAATACGGCGGATTGCTGATGATCAGATCGTATTTTTTTGTGGACTTAAAATCCTGAATTTTTCCGTGAAAAATATTCAACCTATCCGACCATGATGATTGTTCGAAATTAAGAACACATTCTGAATAGGCCGCCAAATCTGGCTCCACGGCATCTATGTGTGCCATCGATTTTTGCGCGAGCATCAACGTTAACAACCCGGTTCCGGCACCTATATCCAAAATAATTTTAGCCTTAACAGGATCACAGAAACTGCCCAGCAAAACACTATCGGTTCCCACCTTCATGGCCGAAACTTTTTGGGTAATACTGAACTGACGAAAACGAAATATCATACCGTGATGCGATAATCCATGCGGTAATGCGCATAGGGTAGATAAACAGGTTGTTTCAATTTCTCGCCCTTCACCCGGCATTTGGAACAAATAAGATTCAACTCTTCTTCGCTCCAGAACTTTCCCATATTGTTGGAATGAGTCAGGCTTTGTTTTATCCATTGCAGAATACGACGAAATGAGTTGTAATAGCGAAACAGATGATCCTGATCCGGAACGTCACCTAGCAATAATACCCCACCCGGTTTGAGCAAAGGAATTAAATTACGCAACACCTTTTCCCCTTGTTGCATGGTTTCAAAATACTGAAACGAAAAGTACAGGTTAATCACATCGTATGGTGGCACGAGTTCTTCCTTGTTCAATTGCAATATATCCATGCAATGAAATTGCAATTTCGGATAGTTGTACTTAGCCTGCTGAATCAGCACATCCGAGAAATCAATGCCGGTGATCGAATGGCAATACCCTGAAAGTTCATGTGTGAGTACCCCATTTCCACAACACACATCCAATACATGATCTGTCAGTTTCATTCCGGTAGTATCACGAACATGTTCCGCAATTTGCCGGATCATTTCCCTGTTGCCCGATAATCGTCCGACCTGCGCATGCGCATCGGACTGCCTGCCTCTTTCGTTCCAAAAATCTTTCCAATTCATGCGGTTTTGTACTGTATATTGAATTTGACGCAAATTAAGCATTCCTGATCCGGATGTATATTATTTGAAAACAACCTGCACCAGAATATTGTAACATTGCATCGCATGGCGGCATCCCGAAAAAACAAATTGATCCAGGGCGTAAAAAACCTTGTTCAAAACTTTAAACGATTACTGATCATAACCTGCCAGTGGGGTTTTCTTTTCATTATGCTATACCGTGTAATCCCGGTACCTGTTACTCCCCTGCAGGTAGTACGTGTATATGAACAATGGCGCGACGACAAACCATTGAAATTGCACAAGGACTGGTGCAGCATTGAATATGTTTCAGAAAAATTTTGTTTAGCTGTGATCACTGCGGAGGATGTGAAATTTATCAGGCATTATGGATTTGATTTTGAACAGATCCGCAATTCGGTCGAACGTAGTTTTAAGCGGGGTAAAAAACCGCGTGGAGCAAGTACCATTTCACAACAAACAGCCAAGAATCTTTTTTTTACCCCAAAACGCAGCTGGATCCGAAAGATTCCTGAAGTAGGCATTACTCTTTGTCTGGAATTACTCTGGACCAAGAAACGCATCCTCGAAGTATATATCAATATCATTGAGATGGGTGATGGTATCTACGGCGTTGAAGCGGCGAGTCAGCATTATTTTAAAAAGTCAAGTTCCAGACTTACTTCCCACGAGAGTGCGTTGATTGCAGCATGCTTACCCAATCCCCGGCGATGGACACCTGCCAAACCCACCCGGTACATTAACCGCAAAGTGGGTATCATTCAACGATTCATGCATCATATCGGAGACCTGCCCTGGAAAGCTCAGGATCAAAAGAAGAAAAAGAAAAAATGAAAAAGTGTATCTACGCTTTGTTGTTGTGTATTGTTCTGCCGGATTCTGTCTTTGCCCAGATAAGTACGGCATTGAGGCAGGAACGTCTTGCATTTATCGCTGCCACGCGCACCATCATCATCGATTCGCTGAAAATGAAACCTGCCCGCGATTTTTATACCCAACATATCGAACAGGATAGTTTATACAATTATGTCTATGTTTCATCTCCCGATTCGGTGCATAAAATATCTCCGGGTAATTTTTATTATTTCGGTTTTGATGCAGATCGCGCACGAAAAAAAGCCGATAGTTTGATGCAAACGGGAAATGATGTGATGCTGTATCAAACGGCAGGAACATCTGCTTCTGTTATCACCAATCATTTATTGCTTTATGATCCATATTCCATAGCCTTCATCATGTTGCATGAAGCCATGCATTTGCATTTGGTGCATGCCGGATACAGGGTGCCTTATGCATACGAAGAATCCATCGGCGATGTTGTTGGCAATGCCTATCTCAAAAAATGTATGCCTGAAGCAAACAGGAAATCACTCAAACGTTTTGTGAAATGCAACGAGAAAGTATATCGTGTCATTAACCGATGTCTTGCCGGAAAAAAATCCAAACTCAGAACTGAAAAGCGTATTTATAAAATTACAGGGAAATTCGGAACCTTATTCCAACAGGAACGATACCGTTATCCTGTAAACAATGCCTACTTGCTGCGTTTCAGGGATTATACCCAGCACTTCTTTAAGTTGAAAAAGAAATTCAGAAAGCACGATACATTGAAAAATTCGCTGTATGCCAGTTTAAAAGTTGTGCAATAAATTTCTTACTTACTCCTGCAAGCTGTTCAACAGCAATTCCAATTATTTTTTCGGATTATTCGATGCATCCTGTATTTTTGACCCCGGTTAACGGTTCATCTATTTCATGTAGATGAATAATAGGGAATCAGGTGAAAGGCCTGAACAGTACCCGCTGCTGTATGCTTCGTTGTGTTTAATCAACCTCAAGCCACTGTCGAAAAAAGATGGGAAGGCCGGTTAAACAGGAAGTGAGTCAGAAGACCTGCCGTCAATCAACAGATCACGATGCTTTCGGGAAAAAAAGCAAGAGAACGATCCGCTGTACCCAGTTGATTCCATTCTTCCTTCATTTTCCGTGCATCCAAAAAATTGAGTATGCTGAAACGGAAACTTATTTTGTACTTCTTCCTTGCAGGCTTTCCAGCTGCTTTAATGGCGCAGGTGAGCGATACCTTGCAAGAGGTACAGATTATTTCGGAACGATTCAGGCAGTTTAATACCGGGCAAAAATCCACACTGATTGATTCGATTACGCTGCAATCAACCGGAAACAATTTGCTCCCAGATCTTTTACAGGATGGCAGTCCGGTTTTTGTTAAAAATTACGGTCCGGGCAATATTGCAACTCCCTCCTTTCGCGGAACCAATGCTGAACATACAGCAGTGCTTTGGAATGGTTTCAATTTGCAAAGTCCCATGTTGGGCCTGGTAGACTTATCCATTATTTCCGCCGGAATTGCTGATGAAATAGAAATCCGTTTTGGCGGCAATGGTGCGTTGTACGGCAGTGGAGTAATCGGAGGAGCAATACACCTGAACAGCGGGCCCCGCTTTGGAAGCGGCACTCATGCTTCGCTTGGATTTTCCCTGGGTAGTTTCGGAAATTATTCGCAACAATTGCGCGTTGAATATGGAGGAACAAAATCGTTTACCCGTTTACACGCTTTTAACCAAACGATTGAAAACAATTTCCCGTTTCGCAATCCTTATCTGGCCGGTAATCCGGAACAAAATCAGATTCATGCGTTAACGCGCCAACAATCTTTTTTAGCAGAACAATACTTCCAACCTGCATCCAATCATGTGTTGAATCTGCGCTACTGGTACGTTCATGCAATGCGCGAGGTTCCTCCTACTTTAAGTGTCCCTTCCTCAAATGCCACGCAGGAAGACCGCTCAATACGAACCAGTGCTGAATGGAAATGGCACAGAAAGCGCCATACCTGGATGATGCGCAGTGCCTTATTTGCTGCAGATCTTAACTATATTGATCTGCCAAAGCAGATTCAATCAATCAGTAAGGTTTATACAAGCATTTCTGAAATAGAATACGTCAGGTATTTAACTTCAAAATGGATCTTATCACTGGGGCTGAATCAAACGTACAACACCACAAAAACTTCAATTTACTCGTTCAAAGAAAATTTCAGATTTGCTCAATTTGCATCTCTGCGCTGGACCAACAGAAAAGTATCCCTGACCTCCGTTTTCAGTATCCGGACAGAACGCATGGATGATCGATGGATTCCGGTGCAGCCTTCCTGGGGTTGGAATTGGAACATTACACCAACAGTTCGTTTGTTTTCTTCTTTGTCGCGATCATACCGTGTTCCAACCTTCAACGAACGCTATTGGGTACCGGGTGGAAACCGTTCTTTACAACCTGAATCAGGCTGGGGACAAGAACTCTCGGCAGCTTACCGAAAGCAATATGTTTCTTTTAAATGGGAAGCTGTTGCAACTGCATTTAACCGGCAGATAGAAGGTTGGATTGCCTGGACACCCGACAGTCAGGCTATCTGGTCGCCATTAAATATAGATCGCGTTTGGAACCGTGGGGTTGAAGCATCTGTTGAAGCAACTTTTGTACTTGGTTTATCACTCACACTTAAAACCGTGGCAGGTACAAATTTTATCCGTTCCACATTTTCTGATCAAACACAATTACCATATATACCGCGTAATACTCAATTCTACACACTGGTTCTTTCCAACACTTATGCCTATCTCCGCTTTAATCATTCCTATACCGGCATGCGTTTTATCACCAACGATAATTTGCAGGCCCTGGATGATTATATGCTTGGGAATATCAAAACAGGAGTCTGCATTCCGTTGTGGAAACGGGCTTGCGAATTAACATTTACCTGCAACAATATTTTCGGTACGGTATATACGGTTATGCCCGACCGGCCTATGCCGCTGCGGAATTATGCAGTTGGTATAACCATAAAATTATGAAACACAACAATGAAGTACGAATTACAAATTACGAAGTACGAAGTAGCGAACCAGTTAACTAATACTCAATAACTATTAACTAATAACGAATAACTATTTAACCATTAACGCAATAACCAATTTCCATATAAAGTGCAGGCATCACATGTGATGCCCCTACGATAACTCAATAACGAATAACCATTAACAAATAACTATTAACCAATAACGAATAACCATTAACCATGAAAAAACTAATTCTACTTTTATCCATCGCTGCATGCTCCTCCAATTTGTCTGCACAAACAGTTGCCAGTTTCGAAGAAATTGTATTGAGTCCGAACGATTACCGGGATGGGCGCGATAGCAACGATGCCCTGACCCAGGGATTCAGCAGCGGAAAGATCTTTGTTCCCAACAAATTCGATACCTCATTCGGCGGATTCTGGGCAGGCGGATTTGCTATTTCCAACAAATTTGATGTGAATACCGATAGCACCACATACGGTTATTTCAAAATGTACAACTCCATTACACCAAATGGTATCGACGGTTCTGCCAATTATGCCATCGGAACCCAGCATGCCGTTATTCGTTTGAGTGACACCCTGGAACGCATTGTAGAAGGACTTTATCTGACCAATTCAAATTATGCCTATTTAAGCATGAAATGGGGCGATATGTTTGCTCGTAAATTTGTTGCTGGAGATTATTTGCGCATTGTGATTAAAGGATTCCTTAACGGACAAGTGAAAGACAGCACAGTTACTGCCTATCTGGCCGAAGGAACAACATTGTTAAACAACTGGAAATGGGTAAATACAAGTAGCATTGGCATGGTAGACAGTTTGCAGTTTACCATGGAATCAACAGATACCACTCCTTCAGTGGGAATGAATACACCGGCTTATTTTTGCATCGATGGCGTTAAAACTACAACCGGAATAGTAAATGGAATCAGCGAAATGAAAGATCGTATGGAAGATGCATATGTTTATCCCAATCCGGCCAATGAAGCAATAAATGTTCAGGTAAACGAAACCATTCGTTTCCTTCAGATTTATAACAGCAATGGTCAGATGATGCTTCAATCCAATAGTGATCAGGTAAATATTTCAACACTTTCCAACGGTTTATACTGGGTGAAAGTAATTACAACATCCGGCAGCAGCAGTTTACGTTTTGTAAAATCAAACTAATATGTTTAGACCACTTCATTCACTTGTTTTGTTTGTACTGACGGGCTTTTGCCTTTCAGTACAGGCACAACGGCCATATGGTCATTCACAGGCATTCCCGGCAGATACCGTTGCTTTTTCAGGCTGGGCTACTTCCTGCATCCTCATACGCGGCGATCAGAATATTGCCGATACTTCCATCGGAAAAACAACGCTGGGAAATGAGAATGCGGCTATAGGACCAGCCAAACAAAATGGCATGGTCAGCCTGGGGGATGGTGGTTCAGCTGTCCTTCAATTTGACGGTCATTTGTATAACGGACCCGGTCCGGACTTCGCCATATTCGAAAACGGATTTGGGTTCGATAATGATACCACCTTTTACCTGGAGTTGGCTTTTGTAGAAGTAAGTTCGGATGGTTTACATTTTGTTCGTTTCCCATCGCGATGTGAAAATGATACTGCTGATCAGAAGAATACTATCTACGGCAGCAATCCCGATCATATTCATAACCTGGCCGGTAAATATATTTATGGTTTCGGAACTCCTTTTGATCTGGATGATTTAAAGGATTCAGCCGGGATCAACCTGAACCACATTACGCATGTGCGCATTGTGGATGTTGTTGGCAGTCTGAACGACTCTTTTGCCCGTAAAGACAGTTATGGAAATTCCATTAACGACCCCTGGCCTACGCCTTTTCCTTCCGGTGGATTTGATCTGGATGCCGTAGGCTCGTTACATTTAATAACAGGCATGAACAATCCCGAAAAGAAAAACTTACAGGTTTATCCAAATCCCGTTAGAGTTGACGAATATTTAACCCTTGCAGGTTACGATGCAGGATCGCACATGATACAAATTCTGGATTTTACAGGAAAGCTTGTGGAAAAAATCAATCTGAACGGAAAGCAACCTCATATTCACCTAAATGGACTAAAGAGGGGAATCTATTTTATCTGCTCTGAAACTACCTTGCCTGTAAAGTTAATCGTTCAATAACTACATGAAAACATTTGTCTCTCGGATTTCTATGGTTCAGCAGTTGATGCTCTTTCTGCTGGTAATGACTTTATTATCAGCCTGCGATAAAAATCCGATTGAACCGATTGATCCTGTAATTCCACCCAAATCGAAAGCAGCTTTGTGGGTGGGCAGTGAGGGACTGTTTCAACATGGCGACGCTTCGCTCATGTATGTGGATATTCATGGCAATAAAATCTATCCGGATGTATTTAAGAGTGTGAATAACCGTGCACTTGGCGATGTATTGCAATCCATTAATATCTGGAAAGAAAATGTGTATCTGGTTGTAAACAATTCCCAAAAAATAGAAATCATAGACCGGAATAGCTTTACTTCCACAGGTACAATTACAGGTTTCAGTTCTCCCCGCTTTATTGAATTTCAAAATGATGAAAAGGCATATGTATCGGAATTCTATACCAACTTTTTGAAAATAATCAACCCGAAAACCCGCGTAATCAGTGGATCCATTGATTGTGGCGGTTGGCAGGAAGAAATCCGACTTTTTGAAAACAAGTTGTATGTGACTGTATACTCAAAAAACAAGGTATTGGTAATTGATACACAAACTGATCAGGTTATAGATTCGGTTGTAGTCGGAACTCAACCGGTTTCTCTAAATTTTGATGCATTGAACCGTTTGTGGGTGGGATGCGATAACGGTGATAATAATGTGCGGCTTTACCGAATCAATACCGTTAATTTTCAAGTTGAGAAATCCGTTCAGTTTCCATCGAAAACGTTTCGAAAGTTAACTCTCAGTACAAATCGGAAAACCTTGTATGTTTTGTGCGAATACCTCTATCGAATGGATCTGCAGGATACGCTTGACCTTTTACCCGGATCACAATTTTTGACTGTTGGTGGTAGTGCCAACAGTTTATACAGTATAGCCATTGATCCTCAGAACGACGATATATACCTGGCAGATGTGCATGATTTTCAGCAGGTTTCCGATATTCTCCGATATGGCAAATACGGAAACTATCAGGGCCAGTTCAAATCAGGAATCAATGCAGGAAGCTTTTATTTCGATTATGGGCAATAATAAATCCAAACATATGGAAAACAGTACTGTAATTGATACAGAATTGCGTGAACATCAGGATTATACACTAACTCCGGAAGGTTACTTTGAATTTACAGCTCAATTTTTAAAAAAGAGGAAGTTTTGCTGCCATAACAATTGCAAAAACTGTCCATACAAGTATACATCTTCAATTCCTATACATTAAGATAATTTTAATATCTTTTTAGGTTGTTGATTAGTTTACTTTTAACTTAATTTACATATAATGAAATTATGTATTTAAGCCCTAAGAGTATATGAAAAATAATCAAACATTCAGGTCGATTTTGGCAATCCTGACCCTTATCATTCCTGATGTAATAATTGCCCAGACCAATATTGCTCCATCAGCCACGGCATCTGCGAGCACCTGTAATACGGGAGCATGCAGTACACTAAACGATTTGAATTTTGGTACGTGCGGAACACAGCAAATGTGGATTACAACCAATACTCCACCCAGTACAGTCCCTGGTGATAATTATATTCAGTGGGATTGGTCCACGCCGCAAACTTTCAATGCTCTGGTTATCCATCATGCACAAACCGGAACACGTTTCCTTGCCGGAGCACTCGTTCAAAACTGGAATGGGTCAGCATGGGTAGACGTATTTAGTTTCAGCAATCTTTCAAATGCCAATTGCATAAATACAGTTCCATTTCCCGCACCGTTGACTACCAACCGTTTTCGTCTTACTTCCTTCTTGATGTCGGGCAGCCAATTGTCTAATCCAAATTTCCGCGAAATTGAAATCATTGAAGCTCAAGCCCCCAATTTGCCAAAAGATCCACCATCACCGAATTTTCAATTCACTCTGGGCTTGGATACGCTTTGGGAAAAATCCAATTCAACCATCGTAAATACCAGTACAGACGCAGTAGCCAGCTATTGGAATATCACCCAATACAGTGCAGTTTCTTCAACCGGGCCTTTTTCCAATTACAGCACTTTGCCAAAAGATACATTGCAATGCAATGCATGGGGTTGTTTCATTGATACGTTGCGCAACGATCCTAATTTTTCATATTCCTTCCCTACCCGTGGTTTTTATAAAGTTAGTCTTACTGCAGTTAATCAATTCGGGTCAAACTCAATTGAAAAAGTTGTATTTGTTGACACCCCTGCCACCAAGCCAACAGCGAGGTTTTTTGCTACCCGCCGTCAAACCGGAACCAACGATCGCATCCAACTCAATAACCTGAGCAGCAATGCTCCTGCCCGCGTCAAATGGTGGATTAAGAATGCCTGCACCAGTTGTCCTGCCGACTCCAATTTGTTTTTACCAAGCGATTCAGCTTTTAATCCAGTGATTGCGGCCTTCAACCCCGGAACATATTCTGTATGTGTGGAAGTATCGAATTCCAAAGGAGTAGATACTTTTTGCAGAACCAATTATATTAAAATTTTACCGGGCTATCTGATGTGTCATAGCGAAACCGGTCGTGCCGATTCAGTCAGCCGCGACGACGAAGGTTATATATATTCTGACCTTCGTGATGCTGCAGGTAAGCAGCTGGCAGGTGAATTTCAGCCGAGTACTTGTGGTTCAGGCGGATTCCGCATTGCCCCATGTGCAGATACCATTTATATTTCGCTTGAACGTTTGCGTTTACGTCAGGGATCGTTCTCAGGACCTGGTGATTCACTCTATATCCGACTAAACGGATTCAATGGTTCTATTCTGCGTCGCTTTGGTGGTAACAGTTTAAATACGCTTAAGGATACCATGCGAACTTTTAAGTATACCGGCGAGCAACTTTTCATCACGTATACACCGGCATCAGGAACGCCTCCGCCAGTGGTGAAAGATTCTGGATTTGCCATACGCTGGACCTCCTCACCAGCCGTTCTGGTTAAACCAACGGCTGATTTCACAAGCCCGGATACGCTATACTCCGGTTATTCGGTACGGTTTATCAATCAAAGCAAAGGAGACCGGATGTCGTATGCATGGGATCTGAACGACGATGGAATTTATGGTATGGAAAATCCGGGGGTTAAAATAGATTCTATTACACCCAATCCGAAAATCACTTATACAACCACTATCCCTGATACACGGACGATTTGCTTAAAAGCAATCAATTGCTCAGGATTCAATATCAAGTGTAAGACGCTCCCGATTTTCCCTATTTCTCTGGCTCCTACTGCAGCGTTTACTGTTAACCGTACATCCGGGTTTATTTCGGATACGTTCAAATTGATCGACAAATCCATGAATGGTGCACTGACGTGGAGATGGCGGTTTGAACCGAATAATGTTACGTATTTGGAAGGCACGGATTCAACCAGTCAATTCCCCGTTATTTCATTGAATTCAGCCCAGTATTATGACATTACCCTTATTGTATCCAACCAACTTGGCAATTCAAGCATAACCAAAAATCAAATTATACATGCAATCGATTATAACAGTCCGGCCAGTGGATTTCCGCCTGAGCAGGATATTACCGACTTTGGAATCAGTCGGGTTGTAATAAAAGGTGCAATCAATACTATAGATACAATTACCCCTTTAAAGTCCCCTACTTATACCCGTTTGTGGAGTACCCTGCAAACAACCGTGTACCGTGGTGGAACATACAGTATTGACATATACCGGAATACTGCCGAAGATTCGATGCATGTGCGTGTTTGGGCAGATTATAACCGTGATGCTGATTATGCAGATGAGAACGAAACTTTGTTGTCGGAGAATAGTACCAGAACTGTAAAAACCGGTACTAATTTCACCATACCTGCTAACGCTCAAATTGGAACATCTCGGATTTTAGTTGGTGCATGCAATTCCAATTTTACCATTAGTCCGGTTAGCGCCACCATTGGTGTTTATGAAGATTATGGAATGTATATTGGAAACGATGGCATCAAACCAGTGATCACGTTGGTTGGTCCTTCCAATATGACGTCAGAACTCAACAATGCCTATCTCGACCCGGGAGCTACTGCTATAGATAATATTCAGGGCGATGTAAGCAGTAGTATTCAAGCTATAAACAATATTGATATCACTCATCTGGGTTATTATACAGTTAAATATTTTGTTACGGATATGTATGGCAATACATCCGATACCGTATACCGGAGTGTTCAAATCGTTATTAATAACAATGGTCCGAAACTTACACTGATCGGAAGCGATAGTGTAACGTTAGAAGTATTTTCGGATTTTAACGAACCGGGTTACAGTGCATACTCCAATTTGAATGTGGATATTACTGCACAGGTGCAACGTACCGGAACAGTTGATAGCAGAATTATTGGTAATTATACGCTTATATACAGCATTACCGATGCATACGGAATTAAGGCAGAGAAAAAACGCGTGGTGATGGTGGTTGATACTCAAAAGCCAGTCATTACAAGCTTTAATGGTAGAGATACAGTAGTACATCAGATAGGCACAGCTTTCGATGATGGGAAATATGTTCAGGTTACAGACAATTACTGGAACACTATTCTTCCGGTTCGCATTAGCGGAAGTATCAATAGCAATAAAGTTGGAAGCTATACACTTTACTATCGGAATACCGATGGTTCGGGAAATATATCAGACGAATTTGTACTTACCGTAGAGGTTAGAAATACCATCAAACCAACCATTCAGCTGGTGGGCTCTGAAGCAGTAATAGTGTCTGTGTATGGCTCATACAACGATTTGGGTGTAGTTGCAAAAGATTATAAAGGAGATTTGCTGACATGGGTGAGTGACCTGAACGAAAAACTTCGATTGGATACTATTTGGGATGCGGATATAACCTATACAGCTACCGACGAATTTGGGGATTGGGTCAGCGTAAAACGCAAGATATATGTAAGAGATCTTGAATCACCTGTTATTGAATTGCAAGGCAACAATCCATTTGTACATTCACTGGGTAAACCTTATTCCGATCCGGGAGTAAAAGTAACCGATAATTTTGATCCGGCAGTTTTCACTAGTTCTGACAAGCTTGACCAGATCGGCATTCAGGTTACCATCAATGTGTCAAAATTGAATGTAAACGGAGCAGGTTTCTACTATACTGTGTATATCAATGCTAAAGATGCCAGCGGAAATAAAGCGGAAGAGAAAAAACGTTTGGTATATGTGCCATTAACCGGTATAAACGATGTTACTGAGTACGGAGGATTCACTGTTTATCCGAATCCTGCAACAAGTATTATGTATATTGCACTAAGGAGAGGTGAAATTGCTTCTCTCTCAGCAATTGATGTTCAAGGAAAAGAAATAAACCTGCATACAGAAAAAGATGGTGAAAATTATACCATAAACATTAGCCACTTATCAACCGGATTATATATATTACATATTGAAACAAAAGAAGGATTGATTCAATCCGGAAAGTTTTCAGTTATCCGATAAATCGATATTAAATTAAACAAGCTATACATACATATGAAAAACTTTTACAAGTTACTATCGCTGCTCATATTGAGTGCAGTATTCAACGAATCCCGGGGACAGACTCCTCAGTATATCTATACGCCGGCTACCATTAATACGGGAAACTCTGTTCCGTTGGCTTATCAAGTTGACTTAAGGAGTCAATGGCTTGTGCCGGGTAATATATTTACCGGTGCTCCGTCCGGAATGGGTATTTCCAAGATCTATTTCAAAATTTATGCGGCAATTGCTCCACCATCAAGTCAGTCGCATACTACATATCAATTGCGTTTAGGAAATGCACCCGGAGTTAACACGTTAACTACTGCTGCATGGGCAAGCATTAGCAACTTGACCCTAGCAATTGATCAATCAGGTTACACCTATAACAATATGACCGGAGGAATGTGGTTGCCTATAACCTTGACAAATATTGTTCCTTATGATCCAACACAACCCTTGTTGATGGATTTACAGTTTACAGGTCGAACCGGTTCGAATTGGTATCTGGATTGTTCTTCTACTGGTCAGTCCGGATTTAATAACACGTACGCTCCTTCCGCTTCTGCAACTAGTCCAACTGCTGCTCAATCCTATGTATATGTTTGCGGTATTGACCTTGCCCCATTACCCAGCAGTGTGCCTAAAATTGCACCGCTTGCCAACTTCAAACAGTTGAACGATATGGATACCCTTTGGGTTGGTTCACCATCAGTATTGGTGAATACAAGCAGCTATTCAGATACCAATTACTGGCAAATAACCGGATACAATGCCACCACACCGACTGGTACCTGGTCGGCATACAGCAATCCAAACGACCTCATGCAAACCAACAACCGCGGTACATGGATCGATACTATTGTGAACAAATCCAATTTTTATTACACCTTTTCTCAAACTGGTTATTACCGTGTTAAATTATTTACCGCCAACCGCTACGGTACCAGTTTTGTTGAAAAAGCAATATTCGTGAGCAATCCAACGCAAAAGCCCAAAGCATTGTTCTTCAGTTCCAAGCGAAATCTTGCAACCTATGACCGTTCTATGTTCTATGACCTGAGTCTGAACGGCCCTACCAAATGGAAATGGTGGCTGGATCCACCTTGTTATAATTGCGGATTATACAAGAATGAATTTTTCTATGAAGGAAATAAAAACGACTCCGCTTCTACACCTTATTTAACAGCTCTCGATCCTGGAATGTATAAAGTTTGTCTGGCTGTGAGCAATGCCATGGGTGCCGATACCTTATGCCTGAATCAATATTTAAGCATAATTCCCGGATTTCAAATGTGCAATGGCTCCGATACAGCCGGTACAACTTCTGAGGGAGCTGTGATGCCGACTTTGACCAATTCTGCAAACGTGCAATATGTTGCCAACGGATGCGCCCAGGGATTCCGGATCGCACCTTGTGCTGATACCATTATTCTTACCCTCGACCGGTTGCGTCTGCGTAACAACGGAGGACCATTAAACCCCGGAGATTCTCTGTATATTAAAGCAGGAATCCTTCCCGGCTCACAAATTCTTCGCCGTTACGGAGGCAATGATATTACTGCAATCAAGGATTCCTTAAAATCATTGGTATTCAGTGGTCAGCAATTGTATGTAACCTATGTACCGGTGGCTCCTACCGGAGCCAATACCCTGGTGAACGATTCAGGCTTCTTGATTCGCTGGAGATCCAAAGCAGCCAGCTATGCACCTCCGGTTGCAGCATTCACTTGTCCGGATACCATTTACTCGGGGTACAAAGTTGTATTCCAAAATCAAAGTACAGGTAAATATGCCAATTATGCCTGGGATACCAACAACGACTATGTATTTGGAAAAGACAATACCAGCCAGGGAATTGACTCTACCAATTTTAGTCCATCGATGATTTATACTGTATCCACTTCAACACAAAAAACAGTTTGTTTAAAAACATATAACTGTGTGGGCAGCGACACTGTTTGCAGAACCTTCCTGGTATTGCCTACTAATCTGGCTCCTTTTGCTGATTTTACCGTAAATAAAACCTACGGGCTGACTACCGATTCGTTCCTGTTCAAAGACATGAGCTTTAACGGAGCCAATCAATGGAAATGGGTATTTGAACCTTCCAACCTTTCGTATTTGGGTGGAACCGATTCAACCAGCCAGCATCCGATGGTGTTCTTACATACCAATACCAATTACACTGTTACATTAACTGCAACCAATTCATTTGGCAGCAGTAGTAAAAAGAAGACCAATTATATCACTACCATTTCGTATCCAAGTCCGGGTAGCCAGTTTACTCCAACCAGTTCGGTTGAAGACTTTGGTATTACCCGTGTTCGACTGGTGGGAAGTGTGGGGCGTATTGATACCACCACGGCGTTGAAACCAACCGATGGATCAGCATATACTCCTTTGTATAACCTGAGCAAGACTACTTTGTACCGCGGAGGAAAATATACCGTTGATGTATATCGTGGTGCAAATCCGGTAGATTCAATGAATCTGCGAGTATGGATGGATTTCAGCCGCAATGCCAATTATCTGGATGCAGGCGAAACCCTGCTCAGTGAAGACCGCCAGTTGAAAGTAAAATACACCACCGAGTTTACTGTGCCACAGGATGCATCCATTGGTATAACCCGTATGCTGGTTGGTGCCAGTGCTGCCTTTTCTACCATTACCCCGTATTCATCTGTTTTGGGTGTGTATGAAGAATATGGAATTAACATTGGTCGCGATGAAGTGAAACCGGTAATCTCAATCAAAGGTCCATCGGTAGCTAAAACAGAGATTAACAAACCATATATAGATGCCGGAGCTTTAGCTCTGGATAATATCGAAGGCGATATCTCCAGCCGCATGGTTATTATCAGCAATGTTGATAATACCCATATCGGCTATTATACCGTAAAATATGTGGTTTGGGATAATTACGGCAACCTTTCAGATACCGTTGTTCGTTCGGTTCAGGTAGAAATCAACCAAACCGGACCAGAGATCACCATCACTGGTGCCGATACGGTAAGACTGGAAGTGCGCAAAGACTCCTACACAGATGCCGGTGCTACTGCTAAAGACAATGGTGGTGCTGATATCAGTTCATCTATATTAATTTCCAATAATCTGGATACAGCCAATGTAGGTGTATACTACTACACTTACACCGTGGCCGATGCCTTTGGATTTATCTCCACTAAAAAACGGGTGATTATAGTACAGGATACTGAGAAGCCAACAATTCATACCCGTACACTGAACGATACCAGTTTTGTGATTCATCAGATCAAAATGCCATTTGATGACAACAACTACCTGCGTGTGGATGATAATTACTGGACTAATATAATGCCGGTACGTACTGATGGAACCCTCAATATTGACGATCCGGGATTGTACTACCTCACTTACCGTGCAACCGATGGTTCGGGCAATGTTTCGGATGCTTATGTTCTGACCGTTAAAGTTACCAATACATTCAAGCCAACTATTACTCTGGTTGGATCATCGGATGTTATTGTGAAGGTTAATACAGTTTACAACGACCCTAAAGCTACGGCCAAAGATTACTTCAATGTGCCATTGCTGGTGGAAATCGTAAACGACAATATGGACATCAACCATACAGGAGATTACAAACGCACATACAGAGCTACAGATGAATACGGCAATTGGAGTGAAGTAGAACGTAATATTCATGTGAAGGATCTGGACGGTCCGGTAATAACAGTATTGGGAGATAATCCGGTTCAGGTAATTGTGGGAACCAAAACCCGTGAAGAAATTCTGGCTATGATAAATGTGACCTCCATTAAAGTAGTGGATAATTACGATCCGAATCCTGTTGTGAAAGACAATTCCGGAACAATTATCACCGATAAATCCGGAACCTATATGGTCACTTACGATGCCACCGATGCTTCAGGCAACAAGGCTCAACAGAAACAGCGCTTCCTGCAGATCCTGCCAAATACAGGCATCGAGCAGGTACAAGCCAACAATGGAATACAGGTTTACCCAAATCCAAGTAAAGGGGTATTCCATCTTGAACTAAAGCAAGGAGAGGTTAAAAACATTCGGATCTATAATATTGCCGGTGTCTTGGTACGTGAGTTCAAAGGCGATAAAGCCGGTACTACCTATCAGATTGACCTGAGCAACGAACGCGATGGCATGTATCTGATCCGGGTAGAGGGTTCTGATAAAACGTATACGACCAAGGTTAACCTCAACCGTTAATCAGGTTCTGCAACTGATACTATAAGCGGCCCGCGGCTCCGGAAATCCGGAGCCGCGGGCCGCTTTCGTTTACAAACAGGCCAAATCAACTTATTTAAAAGGCAAAGTACTTATTTTCGGAACATGAAACGAATGCTCTCTGTATGGTTAATCTTCCTGGTCACCGCTACTGCCAGTGCCCAACTTGCAATTGAACCTGTTTCCTTTGAGCTAACTCCTGAACAATTAGTCCATACCTTTTTTAAAGGTAGCGGCATTGAAATAATGAACGTGGAATTTAAAGGAGATTCACAGGCGTTGGCCCGATATACCGATTTTCAAAAAAGCACAGGTTTTGATTCCGGTATTATAATCTCAACCGGTTTGGCTGAACATGCGGCCGGACCCAATGCCCGCCCAAATGCAGGTGCCAACTTCGGGAATCACTTTTTTACGGATGAAGATTTAAAAACCCGGAAGCGTATGTGTGATGGTGCTGTGCTGATTATTGATTTTATTCCGCAATTTGATTCTTTACACTTCCGATTTGTTTTTGCATCGGAAGAATATCCTGAATTTGTTTTGAAGGAATTTAACGATGTATTTGCCTTCTACCTGTCTCCCCTGTTTATAGCAAATGACCGTCCAAAAAACATTGCCAGACTCCCCAAAGGGCCAGTTGTATCGGTTAATAATGTAAATCATAAAATCAACCCGGCGTTTTATATACCGAATGATTACCCCAACTCACCCCTTTATGCCTATCTGGAATACGACGGTTTGACAGTACCCTTAACTGCTCAGGCGAGGGTGATTCCCGGAAAGCCCTATCGCATGAAGATCATTATTTCAGATATCGGAGACTGCGAATACGATTCAGGTGTATTTCTGCAAGCGCAATCTTTCTCCTCCTCTCGTCACAAACGCAGAAACCCGGCAAATAAACCGGTGTCCTTGCCTCCGCCAGTTGGAGTAACCTATTATTTCAATTTTGAAAGTTCATCGGCCGTCTTATCTCAATCAGATCAAACCCGATTTGATCAGCTGGCCGACTCCATTAAAGGACTGAACTATGAGAAGATTTTGATCATAGGTCATACGGATGCAACAGGAATTGAATCCAAAAACAAACAATTGTCGTTGGAACGGGCAGGTAGTGTAGCCAGAGAGTTGAACCTAAGAGGAATTCCGCGCAACAAACTCAAAACATCCGGAAAAGGAAGTGCCCGCCCTGTTGCTGAAAACTCCAACAAAACGGGACGGGCACTTAACCGAAGAGTAGAATTGCTCTTCTACATGCGCTAGCGATTAATCTTTAATGAAGGTGAAGGTCTTAGTTGCTGAACCTACTTTCACTTCCATCATGTACACAGCATTGTTCAAATCGGCCAGATCAATATCGTAATGAGTAACCGACTGAGATACTTTTCCAAAAGATTGTTGCTTGATCAATTTGCCTTGCAAATCTTTAACTTCCATAGTCACCGGTTCATTTAAGGTATTTATATGCAATTCAATGCTCAAGGTTGATTTTACCGGATTCGGATAATACTGCATAAAGCCAATTCCTTCTATTGTAGCTAATCCAACACTGATGTTGATTGTTTGGGAAGCGGTATCACTGGCACAATCATCAGTGGTGATTACGCTGAGCGATGCTGTAAAGGTTCCATTGGCGTATGTATGAGAAGGATTTTGGGTTGTTGCCGTTCCATTGTCTCCAAATTTCCATGCCCAGGTCTTGGCACCAGTTGTGGTATCAGTAAACTGAACAAAAGAAGTATCCTTGGTGAAGGTGAATCCAGCTTTAGGGTCTGGTTTACGTTGAATGGTTATGGTACTTGAATTTCTCGAACAATTCGCATTGGTATCCATTGCAGTAACATAGACCTGATCGTTGGATGCAAAGGTGGATGACGGGAACTGCATAGATGTAGCAGTAGTAAATCCTAAAGAGGTGCTATTTTTAAACAATTCGAATTTGTGTGTACCGGCAGGTTTGCTAAAGGTAAAGGTTGCCTGTTCCCTGTCGCACAAAACATTGGTACTCTTACCAAATGTAATAGTTGGATTTGCCACCGGCGTAAGATTGCTTTGTAAACGAATGGTTTTAACACCAGCCGGACACGATAGTTGAGCTGAATCCCACACAGAGAAACGGTAATAAACAGAACCACTTGTCTTCAATTTAACCTTGAATGTGCTAGATCCAACCGGTTGGTATATTATTGACACCTGAACTCCTGCTGATGTTACTTCTTCAACCATCACGGCATATGTTGCTGCACTGATATTGCTGAGTGTTACAGTTGTTGAATCAGTTCCGGACGGATTACAGAATACGCTGTCGTAGTTTAAGGTATAGGTTACCGCTGCACAGCCGGTAGTAATGCAATTACCCACGCCATGCAGACCTTTAGCACATTTACCGGTAGATTGAAGAGCTCTAACCCATAATACTTTACGCGTAGCTGCTGGCAGACCATTAATTTCATGTGTTAAGCCGGTTGCTCCGGATGAAGGCGTCATCCAGGTTTTACCACTATCCAGACTGGCTTCATAGCCATCGGCGCCTGAAACGGCCGACCAGGCAAAGCGAATCATGCTAACCGAAACTGCATCACAGGATACCGTTGGGGCAGCCAAAGGCGTTTGAACATGCACTTGTTTTGCACTGCTTGCCAGACTGGTACAACCGTTTGCATCGGTTACATACACGGTATATTGAGCAGACGAGGATACAGGAGCAACCTTAACTGAAGCATTGGATCCTGAATAAATCAGTGTGGTATCGCCATAAAACATATAATTTACCATTCCTGCATTAGCTGATAAGGTAACCGAATCGCCAATACAGATTGAATCCGTTGAAATATTCAGAGTGGCTGTAGGTAATGTCCGTTTCACAAATCCGATTACACCACTAGTTTTCATACAACCGGTTTGTGTATTGGTAAGTTTTACGCTATAACTACCGGTATTTTTCACATATATGGTTTGGTCTGTCAGATTTCCCGGAGTCCATAAATACGTATATGTACCGCTTGCGGCACTTAATGCTACCGAATCGTTACCGCATATGGAATTATTTGCTCCACTTGGAGTAGTTGTTGAGGTTGGTGCAGCATTCACCAAAACAGTTCCGGTAGCAGGCTGCGACATTCCGTTGCTGTTGGTAGCGGTAAGGCTGATTCCACGAATGATGGAGGAACCGGCAAATGAACTACCAAATACAACAACCGGATTTTGAGAATTGGGTGTTGTACCCAGCACAAATTGAGAACCCGGAATAGACCAACTGTAACCTAATGGATTGTTGGTTGCAGAACCGAGAAAATGCGCAGTATCGTTCTGGCAAATGGTATCTTTATCTACTGTATAGGTAGCAGTCGGAGGTGCTGTTCCGGTTTGATAAATGGTGAAAGCTTTGGTTAGAATCGTATCTCCCGTATTGTTATTATCGCCATTGGCAGAGTTAATAGCCGTATACAAGGTCAAAGTACCCATTCCTGAAGAAGGAGCAGTCCAGGTGAAATTCCAACTTCTGGCACCTGTTCCGGATGTACCACCCGTGGTGTGATTGATATAGGTTCTACCACCACCTGTTGTTTGTGTGGCACTACCCGTACCACTGGTAAAGGAGCCCGACATAATGGCGTTTTGATCCAGCATTACTGCCTGAAAACCAAAGGTTCCGTGATTGGGATGCGAATATGAAATAGTCATGTTATAGGTATTGCCCGGAACATATCCACTTGTAGGAATACTCGATGTAAAGGCAATGTTATTCCACAAGGGTCCGTTGGCAATGGGATTAAAGTTATGGCATCCGGATTGACCACACGTATTATCTCCCGGAGCACCGGTATTTTCTGCGGGAGGCCCGCCGGCATTAGTCATGGCATACATTGACACACACACTAGTCCAGCCGTAAAGCCCCATGTTCTTAATTTCCTGTAAAGATTCGATTTCATATAGTATTGAATAAAATTTGATTGGTATCTCACTGCAATATAAAAATTAATCTAAAATTAAAAAAATCTTAATAAATTTAGCTGCAAATGGCAAGATACGGATTAATAGGCTTCCCACTCATTAACAGGCAGTCGGCTGATTATTTTCAAAGAAAATTCGCTTCGCATGAAGGCGCGAATACGTATTCCAATTATCCGCTGGAGTCGTTGAAGTACTTGCCAGAGCTTGTAATTGCAGAGCAGTTGAGTGGATTCAGCGTCACAATTCCATATAAGGAAGAAATTCTAAACCACTTATCACAAATTGATTCAGAAGCCGGTAATGTTGGCGCCGTAAATACAGTAAAAATAACCTCACATGGTTGGATCGGATACAATACCGATGTAGTGGGCTTCAAAAACTCTTTGCTTCCACTCCTCCTGCCACATCACCAAAAAGCGCTCATTCTCGGTACCGGTGGTGCTGCCAAAGCGGTAGCCTATGTATTAAAGAGCTTGGAAATTCCCTATCAAATGATCAGCAGAGACGAAAATAAAGGTTTGAACTACCTCAGTCTTACTGCTGATTTGATCCGTGAACATCTGCTTTTGATCAATGCAAGCCCGGTTGGGATGGGACATTTGAAAGATCAGGCTCCTCAAATTCCCTATGAAGGAATAACCCAACAACATCTGGTCTATGATTTAATTTACTTACCCGAGAAAACCATATTTCTAAGCATGGCTGAAGCAAGGGGCGCATCCATTAAAAACGGTATGGAAATGCTGCACCTTCAAGCGGATAAAGCTTTCGATATCTGGATAAAATAAAAAAGAGAATGCCATCTACATAGCATTCTCTTACAATATGGGTCTTTTATAAAGAACTTAGTCTTCTACAATAACCACTCTCTCAGTATTCGGAGATTTTACGGTTATGAGTTTCGTATTCAACTTGATAGCCTGTTTACGCTGGCGCGAAACGGTCTTGTTTTTTCTGTCTTTTCTTTTATACCTGGTAAACATAGGAGTATGAATTTATTGGGCGCGAAAATACCGCATTTGATGGAATATGCAAAACTTTATTTGTAACCCAGAATCTTCATCATGCTTTCGGCGCTTTGTTCCGGGTAGAAAAGCTTGTAGGTATGCTTTCCATCGGGAGTTTTATCAATAATCACATGTTTGGGTGCCGGAATCAGACAATGTTGAATTCCGCCAAATCCTCCCAGCGATTCCTGATAAGCTCCGGTATGAAAGAATCCCATATACAAAGGTTCATCTTCCAGTTTGGGCAGGAAAACCTGATTGGTGTGAGTATCTGAATTATAAAAATCCTGACTGTCGCAGGTAAGTCCACCCATATTGATCCGCTGAAACTCCTTTTCCCAATTGTTGATAGCCAATAAAATAAATTTCTGTCCGATCCCCCAGGTATCCGGCAAAGTGGTAATAAATGAACTGTCGATCATATACCACAATTCTTTATCGTTTTGCTGCTTCTGGCCAATAATTGAATACAATGCACCACCACTCTCGCCCACTGTAAATGAACCAAATTCCGTTATAATCCGGGGTACATCCACGCTTCGCGAATCACAAATAGTTTTGATATAATACACGATCTGATCAATCATGTAAGAATAATCGTGTTCTATTCCCAGTGAAGTATAAATAGGCATTCCTCCACCGATATCCAGAGAATCAAGCTCCGGACAAATCTCTTTTAAATCGCAGTATACATTTACCAGCCGGGTCAATTCACTCCAGTAATAGGTGGTATCTTTGATTCCTGAATTCACAAAAAAATGCAACATTTTTAATTGGTAATTCGGATTGTCCTTTATTTTGGAGGTATACAACTGATTGATCAGTTTATGACTGATCCCTAAACGCGAGGTATATACTAAAAATCCGGGTTCTTCTTCAGTAGCAATGCGAATGCCTAGCGTCAATGGTTTTTTCACATATTGATCGAGCTGATTCAGTTCGGCAGCACTATCCAGTACGCAGGTCAGGTTTTCAAATCCAATTTCATTGAGTTCAACAATATTTTTAAAGTATTGTTCTGTTTTATACCCGTTGCAAATAATAGTTTGACTGGTATGAATTTTTCCTTGCTGATACAAGGTCCGGATCAAGTCCAGGTCGAATGCCGAAGAGGTTTCCAAATCAGCACCATGCTTAAGAACTTCTTCCAGAATAAAAGAGAAATGAGAACTTTTTGTACAATAACAGTAGGTATATCCAGCCTTGTAATCGTAACGGTCGATTGCCTGGTTAAAATAATTGCGTGCTTTTGTAATTTGAGAACCGATTTTGGGCAGGTAGGTAAACTTCAACGGGGTTCCAAATTCTTTGATCAATTCCATCAAATCCACTCCATGAAAAAACAGGTTATTGTTTTTTACTTCAAACCCGTGGCGGGGAAAATAAAAGGTCTGATTAATCAGATCAATGTACTTGTTTTTAACGGGGAGTGGCATGTGAATGTTGGTTGAAGGTGAAGGGTATGGAACGCGGGTGCAATGTTATCATTTCCACTTCAATAAATATCAACTTTTTTCTGCAGGAATTTAGGAATTGGATCCTTTAATCCAGCTCGAAATAATCGAGGTCTTTGGAAAAAGATTCTTTGATATACCATGTTGCCAGAAAAGAAAGCAAAATACAAACCCCGCCTACCGAAATGGCTGCCATTCCTACCCCCAATAACGGAATCAATCCTTCGAAAGATTTGGTTATGGGAACTGTTGCACCCCGTACAAAATTAGGCGCTGTATTGGTAACTGTACTTCGAAGGTTGGTGCCAAACTGTTCGGAAGCTACCGTTACAAACAAGGCCCAGAATCCGGTAGAGGCACCCAACATCATGCACATAAAATGAAACCAGTCGAGCGATACGTGATGATTGAAAACATAAAACAAAACGGTTAAAGCCAAAATCATCAGGTATATAAAAATCACTTTTCTCCGGCTCTTAAGCCATTGACTCAAGGCACCGCTGATCAAGTCTCCAACCGAAAGGCCAATATACGACCACATTACGCTATCCGCCACATGCACTTCACCTTCTACACCAATATATGCGGCCAATGTGTGACTTTGGTTGATCAAAACGCCAATCACAAACCAGATGGGTAAACCAATTACTACTGAAGCCAAATAGGTAAGTGTTCGCTTGCGTGTGCTGAACAGCATGAAAAAATTACCCCGACTGACTTTACTATTGATCATGGTATGAAACATTCCGCTTTCGAAAGCACCTACCCGCAATACCAGCAACATTATTCCCATCACGCCTCCAACGATATAAGCCATTTGCCATGCTGCAATATCCAAATGAAAGAAAGCAGCCAGTTCGGCCCCGTTGCCACCAACCAGACGTGCCGCTACACCTCCTAGTGCTCCAAATGTTACTATAATCATTGTACCCCATCCCCTTTTGGATTTCTCCATACTTTCAACCACCAAAGTGATTCCGGCACCGAGTTCGCCCGCCAATCCAATGCCCGCAAGAATGCGGCATATGGCATAGGTATCCGTATTGGTAACAAATGCATTAGCCAGATTAGCCAGCGAATAAAGAATAATAGAACCAAATAAAACCTGTATGCGACCGGCCTTATCGCCCAAAATACCCCAAAGTAAACCACCCATCAGCATGCCGGTCATTTGCCAGTTGAACAAGGAAATATCGTATTTTTTTAATGCTTCTCCTGTAAGTCCGATAAACTCGAGACTTTCCTTTTTCACCACATTAAATAATACCAGATCGTATATATCGACGAAATACCCCAGTGCGGCTATGATCACCAGAAGTGTTGATTTGTTTTCCGTTTGCATCCGGAACGAATATGAATAAAAGAGATGGAAAATAAAATACCTGATCTGAAAGCGTCGTTGAAATTCCGGATCAATACTGATCTTTGGCCATTGCGTTTCGCAAACGGTTCACATCAGATGCTATATCTGCGGCAACATGCTCAAGATTAACCCGATCTGTTTCATCAAAGTGAGCCAAATGTTCGCTGTCGAAATCCAGTACACCAATAATTTCGCTTCCATACCAAACCGGAACTACCAATTCAGACTGCGACTCGCTGCTGCAAGCGATATGGCCGGGAAATTGATTTACGTTGTCAACCAGGATGGATTTCTTTTGTTGCCAGGCTGTTCCGCACACCCCTTTTCCCAAAGCAATACGTGTACAGGCTAACGGACCTTGAAACGGACCCAGGTACAATTCCTGATCCTTTACAAAATACAGCCCAACCCACCACCAATGAAAGGTTTGCTTGAGTGCTGCCAATATATTTGAGATATTGGAAATAGCCGGATCTTCCTTAACAATTAATGCTTGCAACTGAGGCAAAAGCATGGAATAAATTTCCGGTTTGGTTTGATCAGTATGGATGCGTAAAGCTTCCATGCAATTTTGATTAGTGGGTACCTTCTGCCTTAGGTTCGGCAGCTGGTGCAGGAGCTACCACAGTAGCTGTATCTGCAGGTGCGGCTTCTACTTTTGCCTCATCGTTCAATTTGCCACCTTCACCAGCCCGGTTAACTGAATAATCAGCTTTGTCGGCTTTGTATTGATCATTGGTTTCCAATGTTCCATTGGCTTCGTTTTGACCATAATGACAAGATGATACCAACATAGTGGCAAAGAACAGAGCTGCGAATAAATATGATTTCATACAATACGATTTGGTTTCAATAATACTAAAAGCAATTGTTTATTCTAACAATTCAGGTTCCACACCTCACTCTCCCACACTCACACTCATTTGATCACCTTCGCTAAAGCTACGGTGATCGAGGTACCCGGGGCGGGACTTGAACCCGCACGTCTTTAAAGGACACAGGATTTTAAGTCCTGCGTGTCTACCAATTCCACCACCCGGGCAATAAGATAAAGAACTTCTAAGAAAAAAGGCCATCAGTTTGTCATTGGTATGACTATGACTAATGACCTTTTTAATTGGAGCGAGAGACGAGACTCGAACCCGCGACCCTCACCTTGGCAAGGTGATGCTCTACCAACTGAGCTACTCTCGCAATTTTACTTGCTTCTTCCTGATGTCATTCGCTCTACTCCCGTTTCTCAACGCTACAAAATCACAGATTTCTTGTTTAGATGCAGCAGAGCTATTTTCCCATTAGGGAGCGCAAATATATGGATATTTCGGTTTGTGCAAAAACTGAATTCACTTTTTCCTAAAATCGGGATTGCATTTTAAATGGTATACTAAAAATCAAGATTTTAACCCGACAATAATTTTTTCAGTTCACTCAACTTCATGAGGGACTCTACCGGAGTCAAAGTATCTATATCCAACATGGTGAGTTCGCTTCGGATCCGTTCAAGCAGGGGATCATTTAATTGAAACATGGAAAGTTGCATGGTTTGGATGCCGGGTTTGATCTTTTCGCTTCCATCGCCAATACCTCTTCGTTGCTTTTCCAATTCTTCCAAAACTTCGGTTGCTTTACTCAATACCAATTGCGGAACACCGGCCATGCGGGCCACATGAATTCCAAAGCTGTGTTCGCTTCCTCCCTTTACCAATTTACGCAGGAAGATTATTTTCTGTCCGGATTCCTGAATCTGGATATGATAATTTACAATACCCGGATATTGCTGTTCCAATTCGTTGAGTTCGTGATAATGCGTTGCAAACAGGGTTTTGGGTTTGCATGGATGCTGATTTAGAAATGTAGCAATAGCCCACGCCAGCGACACTCCATCGTAGGTACTGGTACCACGTCCGATTTCATCCAGCAATACCAGACTTTTCGGCGAAAGGTTATTCAGAATGCTGGCTGTTTCTGTCATCTCCACCATAAAAGTGGATTCACCCCCTGAAATATTGTCGGAAGCACCCACACGGGTAAATACTTTATCGGTTATCCCGATTTCGGCATAAGAGGCAGGAACATAACTTCCGATTTGTGCCAGAATAACTATCAAGGCAGTTTGGCGCAGCACAGCCGATTTACCCGACATATTCGGACCGGTTAAAATGACGATTTGTTGCTTATCCTGATCCAGAAAAATATCATTAGCGATATACGGCTCCCCTTCCGGTAATTGTTGTTCGATCACGGGGTGCCGTGCTTCCTTTACCAGCAATTTGCCTTCTTCATTCAATTGCGGTTTAGTATAATGCCAGCGTGTAGCCAAACGTGCAAATCCGGTAAGACAATCCAGCTGTGCCAGCGCAGCCGCATTTTGCAAAACCGGATTTACAAATTCGGATAAGCTTACCACCAGTTCGTTGAACAGGTTTTCCTCTATGGATAGAATTTTTTCTTCTGCCCCTAAAATTTTCTGTTCGTAATGCTTGAGCTCTTCGGTGATGTAGCGTTCGGCATTGGTCAGCGTTTGTTTGCGAATCCATTCAGGAGGTACTTTTTCCTTGTGCACGTTGGTTACTTCGAGGTAATAACCAAACACGCCGTTGTATCCGACTTTGAGTGAAGAAATGCCGGTGCGTTGCTGTTCTTCTTGTTGAATTTTAAGCAGGTAATCTTTTCCAGAGAATGCTATGCTGCGCAATTCGTCGAGTTCGGCGTTAATCCCTTCGCGAATAATTCCCCCTTTATTGGAGAAGGCCGGTGGTTCATCTACCAATAATTTATCGCATTGCTGCATCAACCATTCGCACAGGTTGAGACGCGAAGCCAGCTTTGTGACTTCCGGAATTGAACTGCTTTCCAGAATTATTTTAAGGGGAGATATAAGTTTAATAGAACGGTTGAGTTGCTGCAATTCGCGTGGACTAATCCTGCGCATGGCCAATTTGGAAACAATGCGTTCGAGGTCGCCGCATTGTTTGAGCAGGTCTGTAATTTCCCGCGCTTCTTTTTCGTTGTGGAGCGCATATTCTACAACCTGATGTCGTTCTTCTATCAATGTTTTATCGCGCAAAGGCAGCACCATCCACTTTTTGAGCATGCGTGCACCCATGGGTGTAACCGTTTGATCGATCACCTGCAGAAGGGATTTGCCGAATTCGTTGGCAGGTACGATCAACTCCAGGTTGCGAATTGTAAAGCGGTCGAGCCAAACATATTGATGTTCATCGATGCGTGAAACCGATTGAATATGTTGCTTGCGTTCGTGATGGGTTTCGTCGAGGTAATGAAGGCAGGCTCCGGCCGCAATAACAGCCAGTTCCATTTCCTGAATCCCAAAACCCTTTAACGAAGCTGTATTAAAATGCCGGATGAGTTTCTCGTACGTATATGCATGCTGAAACACCCAGTCGTCGAGCTGAAATACATAAAAACGCGAGAATAATCGCTCCGCATATTGCTTAAAAACCGGTTTTGAAACGATGATCTCTGATGGGTTAAATCCGTGAATGAGCTTTTCAATATACTCTGTATTGCCTTGTGCCACGAGGAATTCACCGGTTGAGATATCCAGAAACGAACAACCGGCCTGATGCTCAGAAAAATGTACCGAAGCCAGGTAATTGCTTTGTTTGTGATCCAGGATCTTATCGTTGAAGGAAACACCGGGTGTAACCAGTTCTGTAACCCCGCGCTTTACAATTTTCTTGGTCAGTTTGGGATCTTCCAGCTGATCGCAAATGGCCACCCTTTGACCGGCCCTAACCAATTTGGGCAAATAGGTATCGAGCGCATGATGCGGAAATCCGGCCAATTCGATATGCGATGCTGATCCATTAGCCCGTTTGGTAAGCACAATCCCCAAAATACCTGCAGCTTTAATGGCATCCTCGCCAAATGTTTCGTAAAAATCACCTACGCGAAACAAGAGTATCGCTCCGGGATACTTCGCCTTAATCTGGTTATACTGCTGCATCAGCGGGGTTTCCGCATCCTCGGTTTTCTTTGCCATCCGTAAGCAAATTACAGCTTAGACCCCGGTTGGAATAAACATTTTTCTAACACCAATAAAGTATTCATATTCTGAATAACAGTATGGTGGAGTCATTTCTCGTTACGTCCTCCTCTCGTCGGACACTCGAAATGACGGTGACAATTCCGGTAATAAAGAATATTGCAGGTGAATGCGAATGCTTTCGTCATTTCGAGTGTCCGGATTGGTAGAGTATTGCATCTCGTAATTCAAAAGCACTGCTGTCATGGATAATAGATTGTAAACTCAATAAAAGTCAATGGGGATAAAGGCTTAAGTTTGTTCTGTCTGAGTGGGGGCTTAATCAAAGAGATTCTAATTTTTGAAATATTAAACTGGTGAAAAGTTAAATAATCTGTTAGAGTTAAGTTTCTAATTTAAGATTAAGTTCTCTGTTGAGCAGAGGCTGGGTGAGGGATCGCAGCGGAAATCCCCTGAAGGATGCGCTAGCTTCCCTTCAGGGATTGCAGCGTAGAGCCCGACCATGAAGGTAAGCGCACGAAATGTTAATTTTAAAGCAGCCATCAATCGCGCATCCTTCATGGGCACCCCAAAAATCATTCACTCATTAATTCCCCGGACACCAATGATTCAAAAGTATCAGATAGAATCCTTAACATCATTAGCGATCCCGGATGTAGGACGTATCGAGAAATGACACCGAGGTTTTCTCTCAAATCATCTGTAACATTGCACCCCCTATCATGCAAATTCTGATCGACAATATCCGCAGTGCTTCCAATATCGGTTCCGTATTCCGTACCTGCGATGCGTTTGGAATAGATAAAATTTATATCTGCGGGATTTCAGCCACCCCACCCAATAAAGAAATTCTGAAAACGGCTTTGGGAGCAACCGAAACGGTGGCCTGGGAATACCATCCGGATGCACAGGTATTGATGCAACAACTCAAAGCGGATTCTTCAAACTGGATGATCGCCATTGAACAAGGCGATACCAGTATTTCGCTGCAATCGTTTGTGACACCATCGGATAAAAATCCCATTTTTATTCTGGGCAACGAAGTGGAAGGGGTCTCTGCTGAACTATTGCGTCTTGCTGACGCATTGGTTGAAATCCCTCAATTCGGCAAGAAAAAATCATTGAATGTTTCAGTTGCGGCCGGAATTGTGTTGTGGGATCAATTGAGTAAGACCCGGCTTAATAAGCCAACACCTTAACTCCCGTGTATACCGGATCCGAAGCATCATAGATCAGGCGAATAAATGCCTGAGTATCCTGCCTGCGTGCATAATGCAGGATATTGTGTATCCGCTCAGTTGGGGTTCCATGCTGAAATAATGCATGCCGTATTTGCTGAACCTGATTAAACTGATGTTGGTACTTCTCGTCCTTTGCTTTACGGATTTTTTTACCAAGCCCATCAAAGAATTGAGCCGTTTCTAGCTTGTAATCAATTACTGTTGAACTGAGACGATTGTCGAGTTTTTCCAGTTTGTCAATCATTCCTTGCAAGGTTTCATCGATCTGCCGGGCGGTTTCTTTTTCTTCCAGCGATTCAAATTGATGATGGGCTTGAATCCGCACTTCATCTGTTTGCTGAAAATACAATTTCCAATCGAGTTTCAATTGTTGGGCATGATGATTCAACGTATGCGAAACAATTCCAAAAGAATTGCGCAACAAGAGGATCGGGAAAAAAGTACGATGCGCTTCGAAAACACCTTTCAATTGCAACCAATAGGCCAGTTCGCCTGGTCCACCAATATAGGCCAGATTAGGTAATATACTTTCCTGGTAAACAGGTCGCAATACCACATTCGGACTAAACCTTTCTGGATGATCATTGATTTCCTGCTGCATTTGGTCAACCGTCCATTGCTTCTGACCTTCTGCCACTTCAAACCCGTGATTGGTTTTAAGCAAGAGTTTACGACCGCTTTCGGACAGGTAAAAAAAATTGATTGCTCTTCCGTTTACCTGCAACGGATATTTGAGAGCCTGCAATGCCGCATTGGTTTCATTCAGTGCAGCAATACTGCTTTGTTGCAGGATATCATCCATCATCACCGGTTTCAAAACAGATTTGAGCCGCTGATTTTGCGGCTCTAAAACGATCAGTCCGTAAGCCTCGAACAAGTGATGCACCAACCGAAACGTAGCCTCCGCAAGGGTTGATGAGGAAGTGAAATATTTTTTCGCTTCCTGCAATAAACCCGGTATTTCGCTTCCTGCAAATTCCCTTTCCAGTTCGCCAAACAAGGAATCAATATTATCGAGTGTATAATTACCAACCGGCAAATCTTTATCCGGAATATCCCAGGTAAATATTTTTCCATCTATACTCAGGCTTTTCACCTCGTCGAGGTCGTGATCCTCAGAAGCCATCCAATACACCGGTACAATATGCTTATCCGGATGGGCTTTATTCAATTCATCTGCCAAACGTATCGTATGAATAATTTTATAGATGAAGTAGACCGGACCCGTGAGCATGCAAAGCTGATGTCCGGTAGTTACGGTGAAGGTGTTGGCGTCGCGTAACTTCTCCAGATTCATACGAACAGGAGATTTCTTGCTAAGGTGCAATGTCTCATATTGCTGATCCAGTACACCGGTTAAAATCTTACGTACTTCCGGATCAAAGCTGCGCTCCTGCATAGCTTGTTCAAATGCACCGAATGCATGCGGATAGGAATAAAAGGTCTGCAAATCAGGCTTACCCCCGAGGTAATCCAGTATGATTTTTTTGTAGTAGGATGAGTCCCGGGGTTGAATTTCTGCTAATAACAAGGATGGTATCAGAATTGGTAACTCAAATGTAGTTTATTGGGCAATATTTCCATACAGGTCGAAATCTTCGGCATGGGTAATGGTTACCTGCGCAAAATCTCCTATGCATGCATAGTTTGCTTTGGCATCAACCAGCACTTCATTATCCACTTCCGGCGAATCGGATTCGGTACGTCCCACAAAAAAACCATTCTCTTTGCGATCGAAAAGTACTTTAAATGTCTTACCGATTTTATGCTGATTGATGGCGTTTGAAATACCTTGCTGCAAATCCATCACCATCGCTGCCCGTTCTTCCTTAATCTCCTGCGGCACATCATCGATGAGGGTTCCGGCATGGGTTCCTTCCTCATGCGAGTAGGTAAAAATACCCAAACGGTCGAAACGGTTATGTTCCACAAAACGCAGCATATCCTCAAAATCTTTTTCGGATTCTCCCGGATGACCGGCAATCAGCGTTGTACGAATAGCTATTCCGGGAACTTTCACACGAATGGTATCTACCAATTCCTGGGTACGTTGAGCCGTTATTCCCCGGCGCATTTGTTTGAGCATATGGTCGCTGGCATGCTGCAACGGAATATCGATATAATTGCAAATATTGGATCGCTCGCGCATTACCTCCAACGCTTCCATGGGAAATTGCGAAGGGTAAGCGTAATGCAGGCGAATCCAGTCGGCGCCTTCAATATCGCTGATACGGCGCAACAGTTCCGGCAATTTGCGATCCCCGTAAATATCCAATCCATAGTAGGTACTGTCCTGCGCAATGAGTAAGATTTCTTTGGTACCATTTTTTACCAGGCTGCGTACTTCAGTTTCAATTTGCTCAAACGATTTGGAAACGTGCTTGCCGCGCATAATCGGAATGGCGCAAAACGAGCAGGGACGATCACAACCTTCAGATATTTTTAAATACGCATAATGAGAAGGAGTTGTAATCAATCGTTCGCCAATCAATTCGTGTTTATAATCTGCTCCAATGGCCTTCAACAATTGAGGCAAATGCAGGGTACCAAAATATTGGTCCACATCGGGAATTTCTTTTTGCAAATCGGGCAGGTAACGCTGCGACAAACAACCGGTTACAAACAATTTATCGATATCCCCTTTCTGTCTGGCCTCTGCATAACGTAAAATGGTATCGATGCTTTCCTGTTTGGCATTGTCAATAAACCCGCAGGTATTGATCACAATAATATTGGCATCGTCTTTAGGCGATTCGTGAACCACATCAAATTCGTTGGCTTTGAGTTGACTGTACAATACTTCCGAATCCACTATATTTTTGGAACATCCGAGGGTGATGATATTGACTTTATCCTGTTTGTTGTGTTTCGTTTTCATGCCGTCTCAAACAATGAGTTTACAAATTCCTTCTTATCAAAAAGCTGCAAATCGTCGATGCCTTCTCCCACGCCGATATATTTTACCGGCACTTTCATCTGATCCGAGATACCAATAACCACGCCCCCTTTGGCAGTACCATCAAGTTTGGTCAGAGCCAGTGCATTTACTTCTGTAGCTGTTGAAAATTGGCGTGCCTGTTCGAATGCATTCTGACCGGTAGAAGCATCCAGCACCAACAAAATTTCGTGCGGTGCGTCTGGAATCACTTTGCTCATTACGCGCTTTATTTTCGACAATTCTGTCATCAGGTTTACTTTGTTGTGCAAGCGACCTGCCGTATCGATAATGACTACATCAGCTTTGTGATCAACTGCATATTTCACTGCATCAAAAGCTACTGCAGCCGGATCGGTATTCATGCCGTGTTCTACTACATGCACATCGTTGCGTTCGCCCCAGATTTTTAGCTGTGCAACTGCTGCGGCACGAAATGTATCACCGGCACCCAACACTACTTTCTTTCCTACTTTTTTAAATTGATTGGCCAGCTTACCAATCGTGGTAGTTTTGCCCACACCGTTTACGCCTACAACCATCATTACATAAGGCGAATGACCTTGCAGGTTTTCGAATGTAGCCAGTGAAACTGCCGAATTTTCGTCGAGTAAATGAGTAATTTCTTCCTTCAGCAGGGTATGTAATTCACCTACACCTACGTATTTGTCGCGGCTAACACGTTTTTGCAAACGATCAATGATCTTGAGCGTAGTTTCTATGCCCACATCCGAGGTCACCAGAATTTCTTCGAGTTGATCCAGAAAATCATCATCCACTTCGCTTTTACCAACAAGCGCTTTGCTGATTTTATCGAACAAACTGACCTTGGTTTTTTCAAGACCCTGATCGAGTTTCTCTTTCTTTTCTTTGCTGAAAAAACTGAATATTCCCACCTTGTTGATTTGTTTTAGTCGTTTACCCCGTTTTTCATAAACACAAAAAGCATTCTGGTACACAGAATGCTTTTAGGTTTACAAGGAGAACAGAATTAGCCTTTGGTGAAAAAATTCTTTACGTTCTCGTTTGCGATAATCTCTGATTTGAATGAATAAGAACCTTTCTTATTCTTCACTGCACGGTAAACTTTAGCATATTCCTTGCCTGTACCGGTTTTTAATGTTGCAACTACCTTCTTAGCCATGTTGTGCTTACTTTATTTCTTTATGAACGGTAACCTTTTTCATAATCGGATTGAATTTCTTCAACTCGATACGTTCGGTGGTATTCTTTTTGTTTTTGGTGGTGATATACCGTGAAGTTCCGGGTAATCCGGAATCTTTGTGTTCGGTGCATTCCAATATCACCTGAATTCTATTGCCTTTTCTTGCCATTGTCTATTCCTCCTGTATATATTATAAAGAACCGGTTTTAGCCCACACACGCAATGCGGCTGTAATACCCATCTTATTGATTGTTTTCATAGCTTTGGTAGTTACGCGTAGCGTAATCCACCTGTTTTCTTCAGGGATGAAGAAACGTTTATCCTGCAAATTCGGGTAAAAACGACGCTTGGTTTTCGCATTGGAGTGTGAAACATTGTTTCCCACCATCGCTCTTTTACCGGTTAAATCACAAACTCTCATGGCATTTTCTTTAAAAGGACTGCAAAGATGCGGAAAAAAAACTAAAAGTCAATACGAATTGCTAAAAGTTTATAAAAAAAACGAGCAAAACAGGTGGTTTGCGGGAATTGAAGCAAATCCGGACCGTCTATAAACGAAAACTGCATCCTGAGATGCAGCTTCCGACCAAACCAAACTTAAGCCTAGATCGAGGAGACAATGTCTCACATGTGAACCATGTTTTCGGCTTATAATGATCGAATATAGTGCACGTCGGGATAACCCGAAAGAGGTGCAATCAAGTTTAATTACTTTTTAATTCATGCCGGGGTCTGTTGTCTGTACAATAATGCCATGTAGAATCCATCGTAGCCGAGGGTTGCCGAGATTCGCACTTCCTTGCGCAATTCAAAGTCGGGATGCGTTTTTAAGAAGGTTTGCACCTGCGCTTCGTCTTCCGAAGGTAAAATACTGCAGGTGGCATACACCATCAGACCTTGTGGTTTCAGCATAGTGGAATAGTTGCTGAGGATCTCCTGCTGGGTAATACGGATTTGTTCGATGAATGCAGGTTTCAGTTTCCATTTGGCATCCGGATTCCTGCGTAAAACACCCAAACCCGAACAAGGTACATCCAGCAAAAGCCGATCGGCTGAAGCTTCCAGGCGTTTGATTACTTTGGTGGAATCGATCAACCGGGGCTCAATATTGCCTGCTCCTGCACGGCGGGCGCGACGCATCAATTCGTCGAGCTTCCACATTTCGGTATCCATGGCAATGATTCGACCCTTGTTCTGCATCAGAGCGGCAAGATGTAGCGTCTTCCCTCCTGCTCCCGCACAGGCATCTACCACCCGCATGCCGGGCTCCACCTGCAAAAACGGTGCAATGCACTGCGATGAGGCATCCTGCACTTCAAAATATCCTTTCTGAAAGGCATCCAGAGAAAACAAATTGGTCCTTTTTTTCAGGATCAGGGCATCAGGAAACTCAGGATCCGTGTTGGTTTCAATGTCTTCCTGAAGCAGTATTTGCTTCAATTTATCGCGCTGAATGCGCAACGTATTTACCCGGATCACCACCGGTGCAGTTTGATTCAGGGCACTCAATTCTGCATCCCAGGCTTTTCCCAATTCTTCTTCTCCCCGCTGATCCAGCCAATCAGGTATGGATTGCTGAATGCTGCGCGGGAATTTTTGCTCGTTGAGTTGCTTGCGGATCTCCGCTTCGTTCAGGTTGCGGAATTCGGTCCATCCCGGCAGTGGCCAACCCCTTTTCACAAACAATACACCCAATGCATGCCAGATCACTCCCTTGTTGGGTTGCTCGTCTCCAGCACCAATTATAGCCAGTAAGCGCCACCAGCGCACCAGATCGTATGTGTTTTCTGCCACAAACGCACGGTCGCGCGCTCCCCATTTGCGGTTGCTTTTTAGTATCCGTTCAATGGCTTTATCGGCGTACCGGTTTTCATTAAAGATTTCATCGGTCACTTTTACCACGGCTTCAGCCAATACCCGGTGAATTTTCATGCATGTATATCTTTTAACACCCGCAGGTGCGTTGGAAAATAATTGTTGATGCGGTTGGGCAATACTTTCACCCAACCCAGTGCCAGTCCCTGAAAGGTAACCTTGTTCCATCCCGGTGAAGGCAACGGATTTACCGATAACTGATCCTTTTTTAAATAGGTGCGTGCTTCCTTTATAGTGAGATCCAATTCCGGAATGGTTTTGGAACACAGCTGATTTAAAGCCAATGCATGATCAGGAATCAAATCCTTGCGAATTAATTCTCCCATTTTTACGCCGGGTTCCACTACGTTCAGGTGCTTTTGCAAATGCTGGATCAACGCAGCCTGCGCCGTTGGAACCGCATAAAACACTGAACCTGATTGTAAGTATTCTACTTTAAACTCCGGATTCATCCAGGGTGACAGCAATGCCTGCACATCACGGTGCACGAAATTGAAATCCATACGACGCGCTCCTTCGGTTGTATCGGTATGCGGTTTGCGCAGGCAACTGAAGAAAAATCCTTCCCCTTTTGTTTTATGCGGATAAAACCGGTACGCTGCCAGTGATTCTCCTTTGTACAGTGTTACTTCTTCTATTCCCCACAACCGATCCACCGGTATGATACACGGTTCAAGATCAAATTCATGTTGCAGCCAAAGCAGGTTTTCTTCATTCTCGGTGTGATTGTAGGTGCACGTTGAATAAAACAAATAACCACCCGGTTTGAGCGCGTTTAAAACATCACCCAGAATACGTTTTTGCCTCAAGGCACACATCTCCACAGCGTCTTCGCTCCACTCGTCCGATGCCAGTTTGTTTTTGCGAAACATGCCCTCGCCCGAACAAGGTGCATCTACCAGCATCAGGTCGAAAACGTTTTTGAGTTTTGCAAAACTGTTGGGATCGTTTTGGGTAATGATGGCATTGTTGTTTCCCCAACGCTGCATATTCTCGGTCAGAATTTTTACACGCGAACGAATCACTTCGTTGCTAACCAGCAAAGCATCATCGGGTAATGCAGATGCTAATAAAGTACTCTTGCCTCCGGGTGCTGCACACAAATCAAGCACCACCGCATGAGCCGGTAAATTATTTTTTATAGTATCAAAAGCTGTTTGCAAAAACATCGACGAAGCTTCCTGTACATAATAAGCACCTGCATGAAACAAGGGATCAGCAATAAACGAAGGTCGCTCAGGCAGGTAGCGCCCCTCAGCACACCAGGGAATAATTTCGGCACCTTCAAACACGTTTACCCGTTTCAGCGGATTAAGCCTCACCGATACCGGAACATCCATTCTGAGTGCAGCCAAGAAAGCTTCAAACTCTTGCGGAATCAGGCGTTGGATGGAATTTACAAATGCTTCGGGTAATGCTGCCAAGGCGGTAAATTTAAAGATAAGATGAATACGTGTCGTGGATCTGAGTATTTATTTTATTTGGGCGCCCCCTGAAGTAGTCGCGGCGGGCATACTAATAATGGATCAATATTTTGCCCGCTCCACTTCATGGCCGGGCTGTCCGCTGTATCCCTGAAGTAATGCGCCACCTGATCTTTCTATATAAGGATTATCTCGCGCGCTTTACTTCAGGGGATGCCGCTTCCATCCCTGGCGCGTCCTGCCGGAATTCTCACAAGAAGTATTTGTTTAATCAGAAACCTTATTACTTGAATTTTTCATGTCACTTCGCGAAACGTGGTACAATACAAGAAGGAATTTATTGCATTAATTACCCCTCTTATCAGAATTGCAGATAAATATAAACTTGAGCAGAATGCCGCGCGAAGGATTGAAGTGAAAAGCCCGCAGTCTCGTTGGCAATTAATATGCACAGATTGGCGTAAAATTAAATTGCCAACGAGACGCCCAAATAAAAAAACATCACCCCCCATGCAACACCGACATAATGGCTCTGGCTTTGAGCATGCATTCGTCGTATTCCTGCGCGGCATCACTATCGTAGGTGATGGCGCTGCCTACTTCAAAACATAAATAGTTGCTGGTGGCATTGTACTGCATGCTGCGAATAACCACATTGAAATCGAAGCTTCCATCGGGAGCAAAATACCCTACCGTGCCCGAGTACATCCCCCTTCGGGTTTGTTCGTATTGCTCGATCAGCTCCATGGCTTTTATTTTTGGCGCACCGGTCATGCTGCCCATCGGAAATGCATGGCGTATGGCATCCACGCGGTGAACCTTTGGATCGGGCACCGACGAAACAGTAGAAATCATCTGATGCAAATTGCGAAATGTATAAATTCCAAACAACTCATCCACGTCTACCGAACCGGTTTGCGATGAACGGGCCAGATCGTTGCGCACCAGATCCACAATCATGAGGTTTTCGGCACGCTCTTTTTCCGATTGCTGCAACTCGTCTTTGAGCCGTTGATCCGTTGCTTCATCTTCATCACGGCGTATGGTACCTTTGATAGGTTGCGAAAAATAGCGACCGTTGAGCGCGGTCATAAATCGCTCCGGACTGGCGCAGATCAGATAGCGGTTAATCCATTTGAGGAATGCACCAAAAGGTGTGGGAGAAAAGTCCTTGAGCCGGCGATATAAAGTAAGCGGATCGGCTTCGGTGTTTTCATTGTAAAACTCCACACAATAATTCAGTTCATACACATCGCCTTCCACAATATGCGCTTTGATGCGTTGTACCTGCTGCAAATACGCCTCGCGCGAAACCCGCTGCTGCATGGTAATGGCGCCGGTTGATACTTCAACCGGAGCGGAGACTTCCCTGCTTAGCAATTCCTTCAATTCGGCTTCGCCAACCACCACGTTCAAATCGGGATCTATTACAATGAGACGTTCGGGAACAAAAAAGGCCATGGTTTCAAACCCGATGCCGTCCGGATGTTCGGAGACCAGCGCCTCTGTTTCGTTTTTTAAATCATAAGCCAGAAAACCAAAAATGTATTCGCCGGCATGTGCATCGGTAAATGCCCTGAGTGCATCAAAAGCCATGTTTGGTTCGAATGTTAGGTGATGGCGAACTCCGCGAGCAGCAGCCCATTCGAGATGCCGGATGCCACAGGCATTGGCTACAAAATTATTATCGAGGATGAGGCAAACATCGTTCAGGTGCGACTCCTCTTCGATCTGTTGCTTTACGCGATTGAATTCTTCCCTGTTTAATTGCACCTTGTATAGATAGGACTGCAAGTATAAGAAATAGTGCGGGTAAGAAAGGAGGTGTTCACAGAATCAGGAATTCTCTTGTTAATCTTTCGTCCAAATGGACTTATCATTTAATTTGAATCCAACTACACCTTCCTTATTGCTGTAATACACATCTTCTGCATATTTCATATCACTGTCTGAATAATGAATAAAAAACCTATAAATGTCAGTGTATAATTTATTCCGTAGGGTAATGGTATCTTCATATACACAGGAGTTAAGTGAAGAATCCAGAATGTGCTTAATGTCTTTGTCTCTCACATAATAAAGGAAAGAGGGAGATGATGAACTACTTGTTTTGAAATTAGTCATCTCAAAATAAACCTGATCTGTTGATATCTCTGAGCATAATCTACATCGAATTCTTACCTCATCATTGTTGGAAATATAACACAATTCTTTAGCCTCATCGTTAACAACATGATGACAACATTCTCCATTTCTACAATCCTCATATTCCCTAATTTCATGTTTAGTTGTTACCTCATCAAATAGCATGGACTTACCTGAGTCGGTGTGAAATGTACATGAGCCATTTATGGTTGGAATAAATCCTGTAGAAAGTGTGTCTTTAAATCGCGTTACAGTGTACGATTTATTCTTGTCTTCAGGACAACATGAAGCAAAACTGAATAAACCTAATACAATAATAATTATGTCATTAGGCTTCATAAAGTCAAATATATAACGAATAAACTGAACTAACCTCAATCCTCCGGTTGCTTTTCTGGTTCCGGTTTGGGAGGCGGCAATGCCTTCGGAATTTCTTCTACCCTGACCCGTGCAATTCCTTTACCCTTGGTCAAACCCAGGTGCTTGGCTGCCCGGTACGAAAGGTCGATGATGCGTTTGCGGTTGTAGGGACCGCGATCGTTTACCCGCACAATCACCCACTTTTTGTTGCGCAAATTGGTTACTTTGAGTTTGGTATTGAAAGGCAGGGTAAGGTGTGCAGCGGTCAATTTGTTTTTGCTGTATATCTCTCCGTTGGCTGTTCTGCGCCCATGAAAGCGATTGGCATAATACGAGGCTACGCCTTCTTTAATGTACAGGTTGGATTTAATGGAATCCGCTTCCCATTGTGCTTTTGCCTGAACCGAAAAACACAGCATCAACCCTGCTAAAATGCATTTTGTTTCGCGGCCTGATTTTATTTTGAATGGAAATACCAAATTTGCAGTTCACCTGATCGGGTACCGCAATATAAATTAAAAATGAGCAGCATCAAACCTCTGGCCGACCGTATTCGTCCGCAAAGCCTCGCGCAATACATCGGACAAGAACACCTCACAGGCCCTGGAGCTGTATTGGCAGAGGCTATTCAACACAAAACCATTCCCTCCATGATTTTGTGGGGACCGCCCGGTGTGGGTAAAACAACACTGGCACGGATCTTAGGAAACGAATTGCGACTTCCTTTTTATCAGTTGAGTGCCATCAGTGCCGGAGTAAATGAAGTGCGACGGGTGATCGAAGAAGCCAAAAAATTCGGTAAGGTGATTCTGTTTCTGGATGAAATTCACCGCTTCAACAAAAGCCAGCAGGATGCCTTGCTGGGTGCCGTTGAAAATGGAAACATCATTTTGATCGGGGCTACCACCGAGAATCCGGGCTTTGAAGTAAACAATGCGTTGCTGTCGCGCTGCCAGGTATATGTACTGAAGGAACTGGATCAGGATGCCTTGCTGAAAATTGCAGCCGATGCCCTGGAGCGCGATGAAGAACTGCGAAAGAAAAAGATTCTGCTCGAAGAAACAGATGCCTTATTGCTGTTCAGCGGTGGCGATGCACGCAAGATGCTCAATATACTCGAACTGATTTACAGTCAACCCGGCGAAACCCTGAGCATTACCAATGCGCTGATTACGCACTTGCTGCAACAAAGTATGGCGCGTTACGACAAAGGTGGCGAAGAACATTACAACGTGCTTTCGGCTTTTATCAAATCGCTGCGCGGGAGCGATCCCAATGCGGCTTTGTATTGGCTGGCGCGCATGCTCGAAGGCGGAGAACAAATAGAAATGATTGCCCGCCGCATGGTGATACTGGCCAGCGAAGATATCGGCAATGCCAACCCCAATGCCCTGCTCATAGCCACCAATACGTTTCAGGCCATTCAATTGATCGGCCTGCCTGAGTCGCGCATTATTCTGGCGCAATGCGTTACTTACCTGGCCTCCTCGCCCAAGAGCAATGCATCATATCTGGCCATTGAAGAGGCTTTGGCTACCGTGCGCAAAAGCGGTCCATTACCCGTGCCGCTGCATTTACGCAATGCTCCTACCCGATTGATGAAAGACCTGCACTACGGCGAAGATTATGCCTATGCCCATGCCTACGAAGACAATTTTGTGGAACAGGAGTTTTTACCCGAACGCCTTTCCGGAACCAAATTTTACGAACCCGGAAACAATGCACGTGAGATGGAGTTGCGTGCATTTTTGAAGAAGCGGTGGAAGGATAAGTATGGGTATTAGAAGGAGAATTAAAAGGTGGGCGTGTCGCCAATTGCATAAAACTATGGGTTCTCGCATTCTATGGTAAAAACAAATTAATTTTAAGCTGCATAGTTCATAGTGGTAACGCACGGTGTACCTCTTTTGACAGTAGCAAATACCCTAAGAATCAATTTGTTCCTGATTGCATTGATCACACTCATAGGGTTTTTGCCTTCTTCAGTTTTTCTTAAGTAATATAGTCCTATCTCGGGGTCAGCTTTTTTGGCATTCAGGGCACACATTGAAAGAAGTACTTTGAGCTTTTTATTAGCCATTGGACTAACACGAGTCTTACCTCTAATTGACGTTCCAGATGTATATTCAAACGGTGCCACTCCTGCATAGCAGGCTAATTGACGGGCATTATCAAATGTGCTAAAGCATCTTGTATAAACT